>Ga0118677_10001087_pt1 | contig 58403 bp, 50 predicted proteins | sample AliMusrvi5mmetaG_FD_86154 | JGI IMG/M metagenome (GOLD analysis project Ga0118677, IMG submission 86154)
TTTACGCACCGATTACAATCGCCGCCAAGCCCTCGTTGAAACTGATGTCTTAGCCGCTATGGCCTTGGGATTGACCTTAGAAGAATTGCAAACCATCTACCGCGTGCAATTTCCGGTGATGCGCCAATACGAACAAGACACCTGGTTTGATAGAGCCGGTCGCATCGTCTTTACCGTCTCTAAAGGTTTAGTCGGCGTTGGCTTACCGCGTAAAGCCCTTAGAAATGATACGGCCTATCAAATCAAAATCCCACCCGCAGACATAAAAGCCCGTTGGTTAGACTGGTGTGCAGAACAGGTCAGCCCTAAGAATGGTCAATGTGTGATTGATACCCGCGACTGGGAAACTCAAACCGGCACACTCGGCTGGGAAGATATCCAAACTCTGGATGGTGCTATCGTCGAACGCACCCTTCAAGATGACACCGTCCCCAATAGCCCCATAGAATGCGTCATCCAATACGTCGCCCCCTTTGATCTCTGTAGCCGAGAACAAGACTACCAAACCGTGTGGCAGTATTTTGATACGAAACTGGGGTAAAAATGTTTGATGTAGTAATGATTTTGTTAAACTATCTTAATGCTAACGCATTGTAAAATATTGCGTGCATCCAACGTGTGAACTAAACTTTGGCTTTTATAAAAGAGGATTACTGCCATGACGACAAATCTTGCCATTGATGATGATTTAATCAATGAAGCTTTAAATGTGGGACATTTTAAAACCAAAGAAGATACCGTTGTTACTGCGTTAAGGGAGTTTATTTCTCGCCGTAAACAACTAGAAATTGTTGATCTATTTGGTCAGTTTGACCCTGATTCAGATTATGATTATAAACAGGGGCGTCTTTCTTGAATGTATTAGTAGACACTTGTATTTGGTCACATGCGCTACGTTCAAGAAAACCAGAATATGAGGTTTTGGTAAAGAGTCTGGAAACATTAATTGCTGAACAGCGTGTACTGATTATTGGGGCTATCCGGCAGGAAGTTTTATCAGGATATAGTGATCACAATAAGTTTGAAACTCTAAAAGCCAAGCTGAATTATTTTGAAAATACCCCGATTCTAGATGAAGATTATATTACCGCCGCTCGGTTTTATAATGAATGTCGCCAAAAAGGTGTACAGGGATCACATATTGATTTATTAATATGTGCCGTTGCTGTCCGTTTAAATGCCTCAATATTGACTAGCGATAAAGATTTTGGTTTTTATCAGCAGTATCTACCTATCAAGTTATACACCAATTTAATTTAATGCCGTAGTTTCTTAACTTAAAAAATCTATTCAATGAATCCAAGTGTTTTAGCCCAACAATTACAGCATGCGGTAAAAGATTATTTACGCTTAAGTTTTGAAACCACAACACCCTTTTTTGAGGGCCTGTTAGAGCGGTTTTTAAATACCGACGGCGCTTTGGCAAAAGGGCCTTATCTATCCATTAAGTTACCGTTTGAAAAAGGCCAGGGCAACGCCGATTTCTTTCCGGCTGTGCCGATGGCTTTTTCTCCTCATAAGCATCAAGAGATTGCCTTTCAGCGTATTGGGGTCGATTTTAAATCAACCTTAGTGGCAACAGGCACGGGTTCTGGTAAGACTGAATGTTTTCAGGTACCTATTTTAGATTACTGTTATCAACATCGTGGTCAAAAAGGCATTAAAGCCATTCTGATTTATCCTATGAATGCTTTAGCCACTGATCAGGCACAGCGCCTAGCTAAATCCATTGCCGACAATCCTAATCTTAAAAACACTGTAACCGCCGGTATTTATGTCGGTGATAAAGAACAACATGCCACCACCAATATGGCGCGTGAGCATTTAATTTCTGATAAAGAAACTCTGCGCAATAACCCCCCTGATATTTTATTAACCAACTATAAAATGTTGGACTTTTTAATGATTCGCGCCAAAGATCATACTTTATGGGCGGGGAATACTGAAACTACCCTAAAGTTTTTGGTAGTCGATGAGTTACATACCTTTGATGGTGCCCAAGGCACTGATTTAGCCTGTTTAATTCGAAGATTAAAAGCCCGTTTAGAAACCCCTAAACAGCATTTGGTCTGTGTCGGTACCTCTGCAACTTTGGGTGGTAAGGATGCAGGACAAAACCTAATCACTTATGCGACGTCGGTGTTTGATGAGTCGTTTGATGAACATGCGGTTATTACCGAATATCGACAATCTTTAGGTGATTATTTGGCACCTGAACCGGTTGAACAGGTCAGTTATCCGTCAATCACGCAATTACAAACGCTTAAAGCTGATAATTATCCTGACTTAGAATCCTATGTTTTTGCACAGGCACAACTGTGGTTTGAGTCATTAACGGGACTAGAGGATGCCAACTTATGGCGCGTGGATTTAGCTCAGCATTTAAAGCGGCATTATTTGTTTCAAAATTTGCTGCGTCTACTGAAAGGGCAGGTCACGGATTGGACGGATTTATTAGCGGGATTTAAAAAGTGTTTGGGTTCTCAGCCTGAGTTAACGGATGAGTGGGTTGAGCAGTTATTAATCAGTTTGGTGTCTTTGATTTCGGTAGCGAGAGAAAATCAGGCTGGTTATTTGGCGCCGTTATTAGATGTGCGGATGCAATTATGGCTTAGGGAACTGAGTCGGTTATTGGTTTTATTACCGGCTATTGAACAGCAACCGACATTATTATTTGCCGATGATGGTTTAGTGCCTAAAGATCGTGTTGCCTTACCGGCGATTCATTGTCGTGATTGTGGGGCTATGGGGTTTGTGGCGCATAAAGAAACGGATCAGTCAAAAATAGATACTGATTTACTTCAGATTTATAACAGTTATTTTGCGCATTCAGCCAAGTCGATTTTGTTGTTTCCTATGGATAAGGTTGAGACGCCTTGGAACTTTGCGAGTAGTTTAGACAGAAATTTATGTACAGGCTGTGGGTATTTAAATAGTCGTTCGCAACACAGTTGCCAGAATTGTGGTGAAGACAGTTTGGTGTGGGTGCATGTTGCCAATAATTCTAAAACTGAAATCAATAAACAGACCGGAGAATCAAAACATAAAAGCGATAACGATTGTCCTTTTTGTCAAAGTAAAGACAGTTTATTAATTGTGGGTGCGCGTTCTACCAGCTTGTCTTCTGTCATGGTGGGGCAGTTAAGCACCTCTCGCTTTAATCGGGATAAACAATTAATCGCCTTTTCTGATGGCGTTCAAGATACCGCACATCGTGCCGGTTTTATTGCCGCTAGAACCCGGTCTTATGGTTTTCGGGTGGCTTTAAGAAAGGTGCTGGATCAAGCTAAAGTGGACACTTCGTTAAGTGAAGTGATTCAGCAGTTTAATCAGTATTGGTTTGATGCCTTAGGTGAGGCGGCTTTTATAGGTACTTTTTTACCGCTTAACATGGAGTGGTTGCGGGATTATTCAGTGTTAAAAAACACCGATATTTTACCAGAAGGCTCTAATCTAGCGGCTTTGTTACAACGGCGCTTAGCCTTTGATATTTTAAGTGAGTTAGGCTTTAAGTCGCGCATTGGGCGTTCTTTAGAACGCAGTGGTGCGGTGGCCAGTTATTATTCTCAGGCAGAATTAGAACCGTGTTTAAACGGGCTATTAAGTGCCTTGCAGGAAAATATTGGCACCTTAAGAGATTTATCTTATGAGCGTTTACACCGCTTTGTTTTAGGTTTCTTGGCGCATTTACGTTTAATGGGTGGGATTTATTATCCAGACTTAGAGGGCTATATTCATAATAACGGTGATCCGAACGTATTTATTAATCAAATCGCTTTACCTAATTTTGCTTATAGTGCTCGTATTCCTACCTTTTTAGGCACGGTAAAAGGGAAGGGTTTAGAAACGATCTCTTCAGCCGCGAAATCGTCTAATAGTTGGTATCAAACCTGGTTAATTAAAGCCTTGTTAGCGGCTGATAATTTGCAACCGACCGGTGATTTAACGGCGGATATTTACAGTCTTGTACTGACGCATTTAGTTAAGGCACAAATCTTAGTGGATAGAGCTACTAAAACTCAAGATACCGTTTGGGGCATTAATCCAGAGTGTTTATTACTCAGCACACAGGTGGCAAGTGTCTGTTGTGATAAATGTAAGCACACTTATAGTGTGGCTGAGCGTGAATTAGAGAGTTGGCTGTCTTCAAAGTGCTTACAAAAAAATTGTTTTGGACATTATCAGTTACATAAGGCAGTCACTGACGCTTTAGATTTTTATGGGCGCTTATATCGGGATGGTGACGTTAATCGAGTGGTGGCGGCAGAACACACTGGCTTATTAACCCGTGATGAGCGGGCTCATGTTGAAGCCTCTTTTAAAAAGACGGCTGAAAATCGGTATCCTTGGGATATCAATTTGTTGTCTGCAACACCGACTTTAGAGATGGGGGTGGATATTGGCGATTTGTCGTCTGTTTTGTTGTGTTCGGTTCCACCGGCGCAAGCTAATTATCTGCAACGTATTGGTCGAGCCGGTCGACGTGATGGCAATGCCTTAAATATAACCTTGGCCAACGCCAATGCCCATGATCTGTATTTTTACAGTGATCCTATCGAAATGATGGCGGGTGATGTTGAAGCACCCGGGGTGTTTCTGGATGCGTCTGCGGTTTTAGAGCGCCAATACACGGCTTTTTGTTTAGATCAATGGGTTAAGAAATATGCCGAACGTGCGTTTATACCGCTTAAGTTAAAGGATGTATTAAGCACTATCTCTAAACAAAAAGTGAATGTTAATCTGTTTCCGTATTCATTCTTAACTGAAGTTGAGGCGCGCCGAGTTGAGTTAATAGAACAGTTTTTAGCGTTATTTAACTCAGGATTAGGCGTAGGTTTAAGTAAGTTTTCTGTGGAGTGGCTAAAGTGTTTTGCGGAAGGGGATTTTAACACTCAGGGCAGTTTAAGTTTTCGGATTCAAGAAATATTGATGCGGCAAGCTTCAGAAGTTGAGTCAATGACTAAGGAAGCTAAGCGGGTTAATACAGTCTTAAAAACGCTCAGAGCTATTGAAACTAAATCAAAGCAGGATGAAGAACATATAGAGGCTTTAGACATTGAGTTAACCGCCTTACAAGCTTTAGTGAGCAGTCTTAAAAATCAGGATACCTTACAGTTTTTAACCGATGAAGGTTTGATTCCTAATTATGCTTTTCCTGAGCAGGGCGTTATTTTACATTCGGTGATCTATCGCTCCAAAAAGGATAATGACAGTGCGGTAAAAGCGGCAGGCGTTGATAAAGAATCAGAACGTTGGACGTATAAATATGAGCGTCCTGCTGCTTCGGCATTATCTGAATTAGCGCCCTCCAGTGTATTTTATGCCGGTGGTCGGCGTGTACAGGTTAATCGGGTTGATTTAAGGGTTTCTCAACAAGAGAGTTGGCGGTTTTGTCCGGCCTGTCATCATTCTGAATGTATTGATACCGGAGATAATTATCAAACATGTCCGCGTTGTGGTGATGCAATGTGGGTGAACGTGTCTCAAAAACAAACTATGTTGCGCTTAAAACAAGTGTATGCCACGACTCCAGATCGAAATAGCCGAATATCGGATGATAAAGATGATAGGGATAGCCAGTTCTTTACCAGACAATTATTAATAGATTTTGAAAATACCGCGATAACAGCGGCCTATAAAGTCGATAAAGCAGATTGGCCGTTTGGATTTGAGTTTATTTCTAAGGCGGATTTTAGGGAGATTAATACCGGACACAGTGACGAGAATTCTTCTGAAATTACCATTGCAGGTAAAGAATCAAAGCGTACCGGTTTTAAGTTGTGCCAGAACTGTGGCACGGTGCAACCCAATGCAACCCAGTCTAAAGAGCAAGTGCATACGATTAGTTGTACGGCTAAAAACAAAGACAATGAAAATAATATCATCAGTGGCTTGTTTTTATATCGGGAGTTTCAGTCAGAAGCTATTCGTATCTTATTACCTATTACCTCTGGTATGGATGCTGACAGTGCTGAGTTGTCTTTTATTGCGGCTTTACAACTGGGCTTAAAGAAAAAGTTTGGTGGCAGTATTGATCATTTGCGTGTGGCTCAGAATGTGGAACCTGATCCAGAAGATAGCGAACTCAGTAAACGGTATTTGGTGATTTATGATTCAGTACCGGGTGGTACGGGGTATTTAAAACAATTAACCAGTCATCAAGATGATCTAATACAAGTGTTAACCGATTATGCTATGCCGGTTTTAGAGCAGTGTCGTTGTGTACAAAAAGAACAGGCCGATGGTTGTTATCGTTGTCTTTATGTTTATAAAAACAGCCGTAATATTTCGAGTATTTCTCGTAAGAAAGCCCGTGACTTTATTCAGACCCTTAAAGAAAATGCCGACAAAATGGTGCCGGTGGCCGGGTTACGTGAGGTTAAGTTATCGCCGTTAGTCGAAAGTGAGTTAGAAGCTCGGTTTCTTGAGGCCTTACGTAAAATCGGCAAGGCACTTAAAATGGAGAATAAGATATCTGATTTCGAGTGGCGTGCTGAGTTTTATGCCGGAGAAGCGGGCTGGTATTTACGTTTAGGAAAGCAACGGTATTTTATTCGTCGCCAAGTTGAATTGGGTGCTGAACAGCAGGTAGCGATTCAATCCAGAGCCGATTTTGTGATGGTGCCTTTAGGTAATCCTGAGTTGAAACCGATTGTTATTTTTACGGATGGTTTTAAGTATCATAAGGATCGAGTGGCTTTAGATACCGCGCAAAGAATGGCGATTGTCGCGTCTAATCAGTATTGGGTGTGGTCGTTAACCTATGAAGATGTGCAGAATGTGCTGGATGACCAAGTGGCCTTGTCGATTGATTTGTTGTTGGGAATGCCTAATGTAAAGGCCAAGGCGTTGGCGGAGTATTTTTCCTGTGTTGATTTGTTGGGCTTACATGATCAATCTAGTTTTAAGTGGTTAATCGTATTATTAACTCAAGGTAAAGAATCGGTTTGGCAGCGTTATTCGGCGTTGTTTGGGTTTATTTGGTTTAATAGTATGACGCCCGCTTTTGATCCGGCTTCGATTCAAGATTTACCAGAATATGCACAGTTAAAACTTGAGGGTATCGTTGATTCGGCCATCACTAAGGTTGATCGATTAGGGGCTTTGTGGGGTGAGAGTTATCAACGTCTTGAATTGTCAGTTCGTCTTGATCAAAGGGCTTTTAATCAACAAGATTTTACCCAATTAAGTACAAATTTGATTTTCGATGATAGCGCTGATTTAGTTGATTTTGAAGCTGATCTTAAACAATGGCAAAGCTTTTTAAGATTGATTAATGTCATACAGTTTCAGCCGCATAGTGGTTTTTATACTCAAAAAGGCATAGAGAGTCTTGCCTATGCTCAGTTAATAGTCAGATCGACTTCTACGGCCACGGGTTCTATGGATACGATTATTGAGTCGGCTTGGGAGTTACTTTTAGCCGATGCGGTGGGTACAGAGATTGAGTTTATTAAAAAACTGATTACTTTAAATCTTCCGGTACCGCAATGCGGTTTTGAATGCTTAGATGAATCGGGTGAAATTATCGCTGAGGCCTTTTTAGCATGGCAAGATGATAAAGTAGCTATTGTTTATGCGGGTTATGAGTCGGATACGGTCACCTTTATCGAAAAAGGTTGGCAAGTTTTTATAAATACTGAGCTGGATAAGGATATGCAACCCTTATTAAATGCGTTTGCTTCGAACTAGGAATTTTTATGCAACCCAAAGTAGCGATATCGTCTGACTTTTTTAATAGTGTTTTAAAGTTACCGCGTGCTCAACAGGATAAGGCGGTTAAGTTAATGGAGACTTTTAGGCAAAACCCTAAATCCCCCGGCATTAACTACGAAACGATTCAAGTGGCACGTGATAAAAACTTACGTTCAGTTCGTATCGATCAAGCGTATCGAGCTATTGTGTTAGCGCCCGAAAAAGGCGATGTGTATATTTTATTATGGGCAGATTTACATGATGACGCTTATCAATGGGCCGGTGATAGAATCTTTAAAATCAACCCTGAAAATGGTGTCTTACAAATATTAGATACGCAATATGTTGATGAAGCCAAGCAGATCCAACAATCAGCAGTGGCTCAAACCAATACCAATTTATTTGCAGATATCAGAGATCGATCTTTAGTCCGTTTAGGGGTGCCAGAGGAATTTTTGCCACTCGTTAGGCAAGTATTAAGACCTTTGGACTTAGATGACTTAAAAGTTAAATTACCCGATGAAGCCTATGAAGCGTTGGCGTTGTTAGCTGATGGCATTAGTTTAGAAGAGGTCATGTCTGTTTATGATGTGAGCTTACAAGATACGCCTTCTATTATTGATACTAATGATTTTGCGAGTGCTTTAGAGAATCCTGATTCTAAACGACGTTTCTTATTGGCCTCGGATGATGAAGCGTTACAAGCGATGTTGGACGCACCTTTAGAAAAATGGCGGGTCTTTTTACATCCCTTACAACGGAAGTTAATTTTTAGGGATTGGAATGGCCCTGTACGTGTTTTAGGTGGCGCAGGTACAGGTAAAACGGTAGTTGCAATGCATCGTGCGAAGTGGTTAGCGGAACACGTACATGAGTCGCGGGAGACTAAAGTTTTATTGACCACCTTTACTAAAAATTTGGCGCTGGATATAGAGCAAAATTTAAAACATATTTGTGCGCCAGAGGTGTTGCGTAAAATTGAAGTGATTAACCTAGATGCGTTGGTTAAACGCTTTATGGAGAAACATGGTTATAAAATTAATTATACGTTTCTGAATGAAAAGAAAACGGAAGAGCTTTGGGACAATGCCTTAACTTTAAAACCCAGTGAAGGGGATTTATCGGAGTCTTTTTTTCGTGAAGAATGGAATAAGGTCATTCAACCGCAAAATATTAATAGCTTAGAAAGTTATTTGCAGGCCAGACGAGTCGGGCGTGGTGTGCAGTTAAGTCGATCTATGCGTAAAGCCGTTTGGGATGTGTTTGAGAATTATCGGGTTGCTTTAAATGATGCGGGGTTAAAGGAGGCCGAGGATGTGTATCGGGATGCCTTAACCTTAATAGAAAAAGATCAACTCCAAGCACCTTATACGCATATCTTGGTGGATGAGGCTCAAGATTTTGGAATGAATGCGTTTCGGCTATTACGCCGGTTAGTGGTTGAAGATAAAAACGATTTGTTTATCGTAGGTGATGCGCATCAGCGTATTTATGGTAGTAAAGTGGTGTTGGGTCAATGTGGGATTAAAATTACCGGTCGTAGTCATAAGCTACGTATCAATTATCGCACGACTGAACAGATTAGACAGTCTGCCGTGTCTTTATTAAAGGGCATTGCTTTTGATGATTTAGATGACAAGCAAGATGATCAATCGGGATATCGCTCGCTGATGACGGGTGCAGAACCGGTTATTCACTGTTTTGATACTGCAAAAGCTGAAACCGATTTTATTGTGGCTTCTTTGCAAGAACGCCCTGAGCCATCGTGGCTTAATGCCTGTATTACTGTCAGAAGATTAAAAGATATGGAGCGTTATAAAGCGGCTTTGACTGACGCTCATATTCCTTATTATCAGATTGAACAAAATACCGTGGATAATGCTAAGCACCCGGGGGTCAGAATCGCAACCATGCATCGTGTGAAAGGTTTAGAGTTTGATTATATGTATGTTGCCGGAGTAAATGAGGGTGTAGTGCCGTTAAATTATTTAGAGTCTGATGATGTAACGGTTATTAGGGAGCATGAGCAAAAAGAACGCTCTTTGCTTTATGTGGCTATTACACGGGCTAAACGGTTTTGTGCGATAACAGGTTTTGGTCAGTTTTCGGGGTTTATGGCGTAAAACAGCTTTAGCTTTTTTAGAGGCTATGGCTGTTTTACAGGCAATAGCTGAAGCCATTGCACTCCGGGATAAGTTATTGCGCTGCTGTTAATGCCTTTAGAGTACTGATTCATCAAGGTGTTATTTCACTGGTATCCCAGCCACCACCTAAAGCAACGAAAAGTATTTCCTAATGCACCAGCAGCACCAACGCCAGGCATTAAAATTCGGTTAATGAGTCAGATTAACCGTATTAAAGTGAGTCTTAAATACACGGATGCGATAGGTCATGATTTAGGTATCATTTCCTCAACGAATACAACAGAACATTTAGTCCCCATTCCCAATGTGTTAGTCGAATTAGGTAGTTCTGGACAACGGGTCACGATCAATTTTAATAAGTACGGTCATGACGGGGTTTGGATAGAGAGTCGCACTAATGGCGGCGACTGGGTTTTTCTTGCTGTTGATACCCTGACACACTATTACGATGAACGCCCCCTGGCAGCCGGTAATATCCAAGAAACGCGAGAATATCGCTTGCGCTGGTGGGATAAAAGTGTTGCCCACGGTGAGTGGAGTAATGTACAAACCGCTTTGATAGGTAGTTAACCAGGCTACCTACTTATTGGATAGGGCGGGGCACGGTTGAGGCTTAATTGTGCCCCGTAAATGGGCTACTCCACAACGGCAGTATATAGGTCTTGACAATGAGGAGTACTTTAATCTATAGTGACGACCGTTAATGTTATTCAACAGATTGGTTGAAACAAATAACTTAAATTTTAATGATAGGCTGATAAAAAAAGCACACTTCAAGGAAGGCTTAGAATTACAAGAAAAGGAAATTCAGGTCACTATCTAGTCTTTAATTTAAATTACTTGATCGGGAGTACCGACCTTTTGCCTCTAATAGGCTAGCTGTTCCATGACAAAAACATCGAAAAAAAGTCTATTGGCTGACAAAAAAACCAATAGCTTCGACGGTTACATAGTCTGCGTGGGTGCCTCAGCAGGCGGTTTGGAGGCGCTTGAAAAATTTTTTAACACCTGTCCAGCCGATACGGGTGCCGCATTTGTTGTTGTCCAGCATTTATCTCCCGACCATAAAAGCATGATGAGCAATCTGCTGACTCGCTATACAAAAATGCCTGTCATTATGGTCGAAGAGGCCATGCCGATTATAGCTAATCAAGTATTCCTCATCCCCCCTGGCGCAATCATGCATGTCACGACGGGCTATCTTCACCTGACACCGAAGAATCCACACGGATTGACGCTGGCAATCGACATATTCTTATCGTCCTTAGGCGATGTTTACGGTAAGCAGGCAGTAGGTATTATTCTCTCAGGTACCGGGACGGATGGTACACGTGGTGCGGTCGCGATTAATGCGGCGGGCGGATTTGTTATGGCTCAAGAGCCGGAATCTGCCAAATTTGACGGTATGCCCCGCAGCGTGATTGCTACCGGTGTAGTCGATGCAGTATTATCGGCTGAAGAGCTTCCCGTACGCTTGGTGGCTCACATCAATAAACTGCCATACACGGAACCTTTGGCGATATCAAAAGTTATCCCCTATGCGGCGATGCAGCCAGAAGACGTACTGTCTGCCATTTTGCAATTACTCTATCAGATTGGTGGCATCGATTTTTCGGATTATAAGCCGGCCACGGTGATGCGCAGAATTGAACGGCGAATGCAAGTTCGGCAAACCCAAGAGCTGTCTTTATATCTTGATTTACTGGAAAATGATCGGGGTGAAGTACTGACGCTACGCAGAGAAATGTTGATTTCGGTGACCAGTTTCTTTCGTGATCCAGAAACCTTCGAAGAGCTCTCGAATAAAGTTATTGTGCCCATGATCGCCAAAAAAATGGCCGGTGATACTATCCGTGTCTGGATAGCCGGCGTGGCGTCAGGCGAAGAGTCCTATACTATCGGGATGTTGTTTCTTGAAGCGTTTGAGCGCGAGGGACGCTGGCCCAATTTAAAGATTTTTGCGACCGATGTTGATCCCCAATGTGTTGAAACCGCCGCGATGGGTCAATACCCCGAGTCGGCTGCAGCGGAATTATCACCAGAGCGCCTTGAACGTTTTTTCGACAGGAACGGCGATAGCTTTGTGGTTAAAAAAGAATTACGGCAGTGTATCGTGTTTGCGCGTCACAATCTGCTATCGGATCCACCTTTTACTAAAATAGATCTTGTCTCTTGTCGGAACACGCTGATTTATTTTAAATCCGCTGCTCAAGAGCGAGCCTTGCGATCTTTGCAATACGCTATCAACCAGGATGGCGTATTGTTGCTGGGACCGAGTGAATCGTTAGCGACTATAACGGATGGACTACTGACCATCAGCGCCAAACACAAACTGTTTCGCCGGAAAGGTGTGGTAAAGCTTCCCTTTCTGGATCGTCAAGGTGGCGCAATTTATCCGCATCCCTTACTCCGCAAAGCGCCAGTGGTCGGTCGAGTGGAACGGCGCTCAAGTGAGAACAGTTTATCTGATGCTGGGCTTTCTACGTTGATAAACAAATTTGCGCCTCCTGCCATCATGGTCAATGAAAACCAGGAGGCTGTTCACCTTTATGGCGAGGTCAATATTTATTTGTATAACCGGGAGGGTAAGGCAAGTCTTGAAATCAATCGATTGTTGCCGGATGCCTTAATTCCGGTTGCTTCAGCATTGCTTTACAAAGCTACCCATGACCGTTGTTCTTTAGTTTCCGATTTGGTCGATGTGACGCTGAATAATGGTGAACATCGAACACTAAAGTTATCCGTTCACCCAATCCCAAATGAAGACCAGGAGCGCCTGACACTGCTCTGCTTTGAGGCTGAGAAGACGCAAAGCGTATCGGAGATAGCCTCAGTGAATGTTGATGCGGTTACTGTTGAACGTGTGTCAATTCTCCAGCGCGAACTTTCTGCAACCCGCGATAGCTTACAATCAACCATTGAAGAGCTGGAAACATCTAACGAGGAACTTCAAGCCACTAACGAAGAGCTGATGTCCTCCAACGAGGAACTACAAAGTTCAAATGAAGAGTTACAATCAGTTAACGAAGAAATGAATACCGTCAATGACGAATTTCAGGAAAAGATGTTACTCCTGAATCGAGCCAATGCAGATCTTGACGGGATGGCCAAAGCATCTGGGGTAGCCACTGTTTTTGTGGATGCCCAATTACTGATTACCCGATTCAGTCCTGATGCAAGCCAGCTTTTTAAGCTGCGTGATACGGACATCGGACGGCCTTTAGATGAAATTGCCAATGTTCTTAGTTATCCAGATTTGATGGTAGACCTGACGGCAACGATTAAGACCGAACGAATGATCGAGCGTGAAATTAACTCGCTGGATCAGAAAAAAACTTATCTGGTTCGCATATTACCTTATCAAGTGGCATCGACGACCGTTGGGGGAGTGGTGGCTACTTTCGTCGATGTCACCGCCTATCATGATGCAAATCGACTACAAGCGATTATCGATGCCCTGCCGGAACACATTGCCGTGGTTGACCCAGTGGGTATTATCGTGATGATCAATGCGGCCTGGCGTCGCTTTGCCATAGCCAATGGTGATAAGGAATTGAAACGCTCCGGCCTGGGAGCCAATTATCTCGAAGTTTGCAAGGCAGGTAATCATGAAGATGATGCCATTGCCGTGGCCGCAGCTCAGGGCTTGCGATGTGTGCTGGAAGGAACTCTGCCGCTCTTCTCTATTGAATACCCTTGTCACTCACCTACTCAACAACGCTGGTTCGTGATGAATATTGCCCCGGTGGTGGGCAATGAATTTGGCGCAGTAATTAGTCACGTCAATATTTCCAACCACTTTCAACAGACTATACTATGAATCATCAACAGGTTAATTTAACCAAACTGCGAGAGCGAGCCGAAAAAGTTATTGGGCGCGGCTCTTCTGATTTTAGTGATACACCAGGAAGCTTTGAAGAAATTGATATCAGTCATTTGGTTGAAGAACTGCGTGTTTACCAGACAGAGCTTGAAATTCAAAATCAGGAACTCAGCGGTGCGCAGAGCAAGATCTCGATGGCGTTGGAGCAATATCGCGCCCTGTTTGAAAACCTGCCATTGCCGGGGATAATCTTGGATAACCTTGGTTTTATTGTTGAGGCCAACCGTCAAGCCTGCGCTTTTATTGGTTTGCGGAAAAATATTGCACTGCAACATCGTTCCGCTTTGCAGTTGTTCTGCCAAGACAGTCGTAGCCAGATTTATCAGGTACTTCACGACAGCACAAACCTTGCGCCGCAAACACTTAATTTGTTGCGTATTAATGTGGGGGACGGGCAAACTATTCCTTGTGACGTTCATATCATCCACTTACAAGAAGAATTTCCACAAGACAGACGTACCTTGTTAGTTTTTGTTGATCAAAGCACAGAAGTGTCTCTTAGAGAAAGTGAATACTACTTAGAAACTATTATCAAAAATGAACCGGATTGCATCAATATTAATGATGCTCAAGGTGTGTTGATACAGATAAATCCTGCGGGCCTGGAGATGATTGAGGCTGATTCGCTGGAGCAGGTAGTTGGAAAACCCTTTCTGGATTTCGTCGCCCTCGAATATCGTTCAGACTATGCCCTGCTTCATCAACAGGTACTCGCTGGTAAAACGATGCAAATGAGATACGAAGTGGTCGGATTAAAAGGTCGATTTCGCTGGATGGAAACTCATTCTGTGCCGATGCAGGTACATGGCGAATCCGTTTTATTGGCTGTTACTCGTGATATCACGGAGCGAAAGCTCACCGAAGAGAAAATACAGCTTGCTGCCAGTGTATTTAGTAACTCCCGCGAAGGCATTCTAATCACCTCTGCAGAGGGTACCATCGTTGACGTTAATGATGCCTTCACGCAAATCACCGGCTATAGTCGTGAGGATGCTTTGGGCAGAAACCCCAGTATGCTCAGTTCAGATAAGCAGGGCAAAGTAGTTTATGACGCCATGTGGCATAGTCTGATAAATACAGGTCACTGGTTTGGTGAGCTTTGGAATCGTCATAAGAATGGCGAACTGTATGCCGAGAATCTAAGTATTAGTGCTGTACGCGATGCTAAGGGAGTCATCTGTAACTATGTGGGTTTGTTTTCTGATATCACCCCCACCAAGATGTATGCTCAGCAATTGGAGCATATCGCTCATTTTGATGCGCTGACCAGTTTGCCCAATAGGGTGTTGTTAGCAGAACGTTTGCAGGTGGCAATGGCGCAAGCTAAACGGCAAGGACAGCAACTTGCAGTGGCCTTTCTTGATCTGGATGGTTTTAAAACAATTAATGACAACCAAGGTCATGAGGCAGGTGATCAGTTACTGGTTGCATTGTCTAGCTGTATGAAGCTGACGCTCCGTAAGGGAGATACTCTAGCCAGATGGGGGGGAGACGAATTTGTTGCGGTGCTGGTCGATTTGACTGATGCAAATGATTGCCAGCCATTGCTGAATCGATTGTTAGTTGCTGCTGCACAGCCCGTTCTATATGGCGGCCATCAACTTCAGGTTTCAGCTAGCCTTGGTGTTACCTTTTATCCGCAAAGTGACAATATCGATCCTGATCAATTATTACGTCAGGCAGACCAGTCCATGTACCAAGCAAAGTTAGCGGGTAAGAATCGTTATCATATTTTTGATGCTCATCAGGATAGCAGCATTCGGAACTATCATGAAAATGTGGAAGAAATTCGTCGAGCCATCTACGCAGATGAATTTGTACTGTATTACCAACCCAAAGTGAATATGCGGACTGGGGAAGTGATCGGTGCCGAAGCCCTGATCCGTTGGTTACACCCAGAAAGAGGGCTGTTACTACCCGCTGAATTTCTTCCTGCGATTGAGGATCATCCGCTGGCTATCACACTGGGCAGTTGGGTAATAGACAGTGCTTTAACTCAAATGGAAATCTGGCATGACGCTGGGCTTAATATATCCGTTAGTGTTAATGTCTGCGCTCACCAGTTGCAACAGCTTGACTTTGTGAAATACCTAAGTGATATTTTGGCGACCCACCCCAAAATACAAGCCAATAGCTTGGAGCTTGAAGTATTGGAAACCAGCGCATTGCAAGATTTAGAACATGTGTCTACTGTCATTAAGGCTTGTCAAGACATCGGCGTAAAATTTACCCTTGACGATTTTGGTACGGGTTATTCCTCATTGACTTACTTGAAAACTTTACCGGTGTCCACACTGAAGATTGATCAAAGCTTCGTGCGTGATATGTTGACTGACCCAGATGATCTTGCTATCGTGGAAGGAGTCCTTAGTCTGGCTACTGCATTTTATCGTCAAGCAATTGCTGAGGGTGTTGAGACCGTCGAACACGGTAGGTTATTGCTGCAATTTGGGTGTGAACTAGCCCAAGGTTACGGAATTGCAAGGCCTATGCCAGCACATAAAATGCTGGACTGGGCGACTTCCTGGGCGCCAGATCCTACTTGGGCTGATCTTATTTTGGTGAATCGCGACGATTTATTGGTGCTATATGCCGGCGTTCAGCATCGTGCCTGGGTCACCGCTATGGAAAAATGTCTTAAAGGTGGGCAAGAAACACCAACGCCATTAAATCATTTAGGATCTCGACTCGGTTTATGGCTAGAGGGTAAGGGGCATACTCAATATAATGGTCAGCCCGCCTTTCAATCCATTAAGCAATGGTGTGAGCATGTGTATCTGCTGACGAAATAGCTTTGTCAACTACATGCGTGTAACCGTACTTCAGAGGCGCTAATCAAGCTAGCAGAATTGAATGGCCTGAACGAGACGTTGTTAGAGCAGGTTAAGTTGCTGATTCAGGAAAGCAGAACAAAGGCGTAACGTTTACCTTTTGCACTGTATTGATTCATCTATTTGTTATCATCATGAGCGTCAATATCCTTTTCGTGTTTACTGGATGTTAACGCTCGATTATCAATAGCTTTAAGATTTTAATTTATTTTTGCCAATAACGTCTCTGGCTATGTACTTCCCGTTCTGCCTCTAGCCAGTCATCTAATTCATGATGGCCTTCAAAATTTCTTTTTTCAGCTTTGTAATAAGCTTTTTTGGCAACTAACTCTCGGAATTCGTCCAACTCGATATCGCCGTTATAAAGCTCATGAAGTGCAGTATGCTCGTTGTTCATTTTTCCTCCTGGTACGCTATCTTACAATGATAATTATACATATGTATAATTCAGGATACTATAAAGGTGTGAAAATTATTTTAACGACAGATGTATTTGATAGATGGCTTACATTCAGGTCAGCGTTGAAACCGAAGACAATGAAGTAATTAATATCGGGCATCGTAAAGATATTTATCGATAGTTTGATGTTTTACAGGCATAAAAAAGGACTAGGCATAAATGCTTAAGTCCTTGTTTTAATTTACCTGTTTATGGTGCCTCGGGCCGGAGTCGAACCGGCACGTCCTTTCGAACGAGGGATTTTAAGTCCCCCGACCCCCTGTTTTTATAGCCCCCGCCGTATCTGACTTAATGCCTTGTAAGCCTTGTATTTACTGAATTTGTTACATTACTTGACATTACTCAAGTATTCTATAATATGCCTAAAATACTGTTTAAAAGTTACCCCGGAGTTACCCCGGATTTTAGACTTTTTTACAAAAACAACCCTAAGTCGTATTTGTATCAGTCCCCCGACTGAATAACAGAATTACCGGGGTAACTTTGGAGCATTAAAAATGGCCGAAAAATTCAATTTCACTCAACAAAGAATCGAAAAGTTACCTACACCTGAGAAGGACAGAAAAGATTATTATGATACTGATAATAAAAAATTAATCTGCCGGGTGAGTGCAAGTGGTAACAAAACATTTTGCGTATTAAAGCGCACGTCGGACGGAAAGCTTCAACGGGTTACTTTGGGCAAGTGTAAAGAAATGACCGTTGATGCAGCGCGAAAAAAAGCAACATTGGCATTAACTGATTTAGACAATGGTATTAATCCAGCTGAAAAAAAGCGTATTGAGAAAATTAAAAAGATTACCGTGTCGGAATTAATGACCCAGTACATTGAACAAAAAGGTTTGAAATTAAAGGAAGGTACTGCGACTGATTATCGAAAAAAACTAGGTGAGGGGTTTTCTGACTGGTTGGACAAGCCTGTTAATGCAATCACTCGTGAGATGGTGGCGAAGCGGCACAAGACACTACCCGGCAATAGTACCTCCAAAGATAACAAGATGCGGGTATTACGGCTGTTAATGAGGTCAGCATTAGCATTAAAAATAATCACCGAAAACCCTTGTGATGTTCTTAAAAAATCTGAGTTGGATTTGTGGAGCAAGCCCACGCGCAAAAATCGCATTATTCCAGCTGATAGTTTAAAAGAGTGGTATGAAGCTGTTTTGGAGTTGACTAACCCCAAGGCAAAAACCTATTTGTTACTATTACTCTATACCGGACTAAGGGCTAATGAAGCCTTACATCTGGAATGGAAAAACGTAGATTTTAAAAATGACACGGTCACAGTGATGGAGACAAAAAATCACAGTAACTTTACCACCTACATTCCTACACAATTAAAGCCCTATTTGAGAAGCTTGCAAGAATTGACAGGAGATAATAATTTTGTGTTTCCAGGTGATAATGCTGAAGGTGCGATGGCAATACCCCGCTGGCCACTAGATCAGATTACCTTAAAAACGGGTATTGAATTTAGCAGTCATGATTTAAGGCGCACATTCGCCACGATTGCTGAAGCTTCATTATTACCTGAAACAATCATTAAGCGTTTACTGAATCACACCACGGATAATTGTGTTACTGGTGGTTATATCCGCACCGAATCAAATACCATGAAACAAGCTATTGATCGTATTGCTGGGTTTATTCAAGACCATGTATCACCTGACATTGAAAATCTTGTTAACATCAATAAATCAGCTACCCACTAAGGAGCAGAACTATGAGCGCACAACCACAATTTATAACCAATGCCGACGGTGAGAAAATATCTGTTATCTTGTCATTGGCTGATTATCAAGAATTGCTTGACGACTTGGAGGACTTGGCAGCCATTGCCGAACGTAAAGACGAAGTAACCATACCTTTTGAAATTGCACTAAAAGAAATTGGTTATGACATACGCGATTGAGATCAAGCCAAGTGCACAAAAAGAGTTAGCAAAATTACCGCGAAGCATTGCTGATAAGGTTGTCAAAAATATTAGAACACTTGCTAATGACCCTCGGCCTAATGGCTGCAAAAAGCTGGTAGGCACAGACTATGCCTATCGAATCAGAATAAATAATTATCGTGTAGTGTATTCAATCTTCGACCAACAACTTGTTATTCAAGTAATTAAAATCGCACACAGAAAAAAAGCTTACAAATAAAATATCGACTACTAAGCACCTGATATAATCAAATTTAACCGGATAGCCCGACGGGGCAACAAGTAAGATTCATTACCTTATTTTCCGGTTAATCCCTTCGTAATGATTGCACTTTAATGGAGTGTTACAGTGGTAAGTTTAAATCCAGAATTATTTTATACTGATGCCGTCGTCCTTAACGATTTAGAAATGGCGCATGAAAGATATAAACAAGGTGAAAGAGATAGTATTGTCGATACATTGATGATCTGCGCTAAATATCAAGCCGTAATCCCTGACTGGTTAGCAAATGAGTTAATAGAAATCGAGTTTAAAATTAGAAGCGGTGAAGTCAAACCTCAATCTGGTACCGTTGACCTTCGGTCAGCTGACTGTATTTCTTCATTAGCTCTCTCATCTTTGAGTCGGATTGGAAAGCTTGAACTTTACACCCGCTGCGCTGACCCTTCCAATTCTATAAAAATTAATTGCACTTCGGAGTTGAATCCGCGGCCTGAATATCGGCAACGCTTGCGGATGTTTAAAGCCAAAAATTAAGCCTTAATAGGTAGAGAAATTATTCTTCAGTATTTCGTAGATTGGGTTTGAAAGTTACCCCGTAAATTTCAGACATAAAAAAAGGACTGGCCTAAAAGGCTAAGTCCTTGTTTTTAATGGTGCCTCGGGCCGGAGTCGAACCGGCACGTCCTTTCGAACGAGGGATTTTAAGTCCCTTGCGTCTACCAATTTCGCCACCGAGGCATCGATAACGTTTGTAAGCTGCTCATTATATAGTAATTTAAGAAAAATACTAGACCTTTGCATTATTTTTTTGCACGCTTAGCCCATTTTAAAGCCTATAAGAAAACCACCCGTCGCACTGACTCCTTCGCAGGTGATTTTGGATAATCGGTTGATTAAAAAGTCTCCCGATTCCTTAACTGTGTGAGTCGCTGAATCTGCGGCATGCTGTAGATTGACGTCATAAATTTCCGTGATGCCATAATGTTCACTGACAAAGAGTAAAACGATCGCAGCACCAAATAAGAATAACGTGATAAGCAACATTTTTTTAGCAAAATAACCTACCGCTAGACCTATCGCAAAAGGAGTGCCGATATTATTAATGAGGTAATCTGAAGTAAAAATCTCCGATGATGCTGGCTTGCCCATTGCGTTATTATTCATATCTGATAGCTCATTTATATTATTTATGTAACAAAGACAGCTAGATTAAATAGTTATAAAAAATAGTTTTGTATTGCATCTAACTGAACGATTAAATATCATTTGTCTTGGTAAATAATTATTTTACATTATTTGATAATAAGTGATATTTTACATCTCAAGGATTAACTTTTTCTTTACATGTAATTATCTAACTATTTTAATATTAGCATTTTTAACGAGAGTGATGAAATGATGAAAGAATCCTCTAAGCCTGGTGTACAAAAAAAAACTGAAGATGAAGACGATGATATTTTTGAGGGCGCTGAATTCTCCGTACTATCTGAGGGTGGGGATAGCGATACTGTCAAAAGAGATGCGCGTAGAAAGATTGAAATTTATTGGGAAAAAAGGCGCTTAAAAGAGTTATTCGATGATATTGATGAATCAGAGTTTGGCTTTTAATTAGGTGTGAGTTTATATTACTTTTACGCCTTCAAGGGCTAGTTTTACCGTTTGTTGTCTGATTTTAAATCGGTTTCCAGTGAATCTTTTTTTGATTACCGTGGTTTCCTGATTTTTATAGGCCCAAGCAATAAATACTGTGCCCACTGGTTTTGTAGTTGTTCCACCAGTGGGGCCAGCGATGCCGGTTACTGCAATAGCACAATCGGCATCGCTATTCTGTAATGCTCCGTTGGCCATTTCAGTTGCTGTTTGAGCGCTTACCGCACCGAAAGCATCTAAAGTCTCAGGTTTAACACCTAGCATTTGCATTTTTGCCGCATTGCTGTAAGTTACAAACCCTCTATCAAACCAAGCAGAACTTCCGGGTACATCAGTGATGATTTGAGAAATCCAGCCACCTGTGCATGATTCAGCCGTGCTGATTTTTTTATCCTTTGATTGTAGTAATCGGCCTAGTTGCTGCGAAATCTCAAACAATTCATTATCCATTATGTGGCCTTGAGCAACTTTAGATTAAAAATAGACTGATGATTATAAAACAAAAAGAAGCCGAAGCGCATACGCCCATGATGCAGCAATATTTACGCATCAAATCAGATCACCCTGATACGTTGTTGTTTTATCGGATGGGGGATTTTTATGAATTATTCTTTGATGATGCTAAAAAGGCATCACAACTGCTTGATATTACCTTAACCAGTCGAGGTCAGTCATCAGGCTTACCTATTCCTATGGCGGGTATTCCTTACCATGCGGCGGAAGGGTATCTGGCCAGGTTATTAAAAAATGGTCAGTCTATTGCTATTTGTGAGCAAATAGGTGACCCAGTTACATCGAAAGGGCCGGTAGAGAGAAAGGTGGTTCGGATTGTGACGCCGGGAACAGTGACTGATGAAGCCTTGTTGGAAGATCGAAAAGATAATCTACTGGTTGTTCTCAGTGTAAAGGAGCAAAAACACGGTATTGCCAGTCTTGATCTAACCAGTGGACGGTTTATCTTGCAGGAGGTCGACAGTGAAGATCAATTGTTGAGTGAACTCAGTCGTCTTAATCCAGCGGAATTACTTTTTAGTGAAGACTGGCGTTTACCGGCATCTTTACAGCAACGCAGTGGTCTATGCAGAAGACCGCCTTGGCATTTCGATTCAGACAGTGCAAGGCAGCGCGTTTTACAGCAATTTGATACCATTGATTTAAAAGGTTTTGGTTGTGAGGATTTATTAGCGGCAGTGACGGCAGCGGGTGCTTTGCTGCAATATGTGAAAGATACCTATCAAGGTTCTTTGCCACATATTCAGGGAATTCGTACCGAAAGCAGTGAAGATAGTATTTTATTGGATGCCTCGAGTCGTCGTCATTTAGAGCTTGATTATCATCCGACTGGACAGATGCAATATACTTTACTAGGTGTGCTGGATAAAACAGCGACCGCAATGGGGAGTCGTTGTCTGAGACGATGGATCAACAGACCATTACGTGATCATTTTATACTGAACAGTCGCTATGCGTGTGTGAGTCAATTGCTCAATGATGGTTTATATAAGGAGGTACATGCACTGCTACGGCAAGTCGGCGATATTGAGCGGATCAGTTCGCGTATTGCCTTAAAATCAGCGCGTCCTCGTGATTTATTAGTATTACGCAATACCTTAGCGGTGTTACCCGCATTACAACATGTGCTTTCTTCGAATGATAATGCTCAATTGCTTTCGTTAAAACAGCAAATAGGTGAGCAGCCCGATATTTTAAGTCTTTTACAGCAAGCTATTATCGACAATCCTCCGGTGCTTATTCGTGATGGTGGCGTTATTGCACCAGGTTATCATCAAGAACTCGATGAGTTAAGAAACTTGAGCCAAAATGCGGATCAATTCCTGATTGATATGGAGAGTCGAGAAAAGGCCGCAACCGGTATTTCTACATTAAAAGTTAACTATAATCGCGTGCATGGTTATTATATTGAAATATCACATCTACATGCGGATAAGATACCGCCGCATTACACCCGTAAACAAACTTTAAAAGGCGCAGAGCGGTATATTACCGAAGAGATCAAATCGTTTGAGGATAAGGTGTTAAGCGCTAAAGAAAAGTCACTGAGTTTTGAAAAGAATCTGTATGACGATTTATTGGTTCAGTTAGGTTCTTCTTTAATTCCCTTGCAGGCCTGTGCGTCCGCTTTGGCTGAGTTGGATGTGTTGGTTAATTTTGCTGAACGTGCTGAGACTTTAAATTTATCCCAGCCCACATTAGGTTCTAAGCCAGGTATTAAAATTGAGGGAGGGCGGCATTTAGTGGTTGAGCAAGTGTCGGATATTCCTTTTGTACCCAATGATCTTATGTTTTCAAATCAGCGTCGTATGCTGGTGATTACTGGGCCTAATATGGGCGGTAAATCAACTTATATGCGGCAAGCTGCGCTGATTGTTTTGTTAGCTCATATTGGTTGTTATGTGCCCGCGAAGACCTGTGTGTGCGGGCCAGTCGATAAAATATTTACGCGCATTGGCGCCTCAGATGATTTAGCGAGTGGTCGTTCAACTTTTATGGTCGAGATGACAGAAACGGCTAATATTTTGCACAATGCAACCGCACAAAGTCTTATTCTGATGGATGAAATAGGGCGGGGCACCAGTACGTTTGATGGACTTTCATTAGCTTGGGCGTGTGCGGATTATTTAGCTAAGGAAACGAAAGCCTTTACGTTGTTTGCTACGCATTATTTTGAACTAACAACCTTACCTGAAGAACAAAAAACGATTCACAATGTCCATTTAGATGCCATGGAGTATGGTGACAAGATTATTTTTTTACATGCAGTCAAAGAAGGTGCGGCTAATCAAAGTTACGGGCTACAGGTTGCGGCTTTAGCCGGTGTGCCTAAATCAGTCATTGAACAAGCTAAAATTAAACTACGACATTTAGAAGATATGACTTATAGCGAACAGCAAGCCTCTCAAGCCTCTAAGGGTGTTAATCAGTTTGATTTATTTTCATCCAGTGACTGTCATCCAGCGGTGACTTTATTGGAAACAGTCAAGCCTGATGAGCTTACCCCAAAGCAGGCACTTGACTTAGTTTATAAGCTTAAGGCTATTTTGTAATGATTGTTATCGGTACACATAACGGTTTTAGATGGGTTATTGCCGATAAAAATACAGTCCAGCACTAAATAAGTAAGTACATTATTATTTTTTCTTTTATACTTATCAGCTAAATTCATCAAGGAGCTATTATGGAAAAACCATTTATTTTACACATGCTAACTACAGCTAAAAATTTAAGTCCTTTTGACGTTAATATGGCGATGGACGCAGGTTGGGTTTCAGCATTACCCTATATCAATGTTGAACCGAGTGAAGTTCAAGGTTTAGTACAAGATGCTATTTTTTCTAGAAGTACCAAGAATTTAAAACGTACCGGCATTTTTATTGGCGGTCGTGATACCAAACAGGCAATGGATATGCTGAAGACGGCTAAACGTTCAATGGTGCCACCCTTTGAAGTGTCTGTTTTTGCTGATCCTAGTGGTGCTTTTACTACAGCAGCGGGTATGGTTGCAGCGGTAGAGCATGAGTTAATTACAAAATTTAATACCACACTGGAAGGAAAAACTATTATTGCCTTAGGGGGAACGGGCCCTGTGGGTCAAGCAGCCGCTGTTATTTCTGCTCAAGCCGGTGCTAACGTAAGAATTATTGGCAGACAGTTAGAAAAAGCTCAGCATGTTGCCGATTTGTGCAGCAATGAGTTTGGTGACGGCAAAATTACCATTACTGCTGGTGCTGATGCGGATAAGGCCGAATACATGCAAACAGCTGATATCGTTTTTGCAACCGGAGCAGCGGGCATTGAGTTGTTAAGTGCCGAGTTGATCGCACTTGCACCTAACTTAAAAGTGGCAGCCGATGTTAATGCGGTTCCACCAGCGGGGATTGCTGGCGTTGATGCGTTCCATAATGGTACACCTATTGAAGGCTCTAAAAGTGGTGCTGTAGGCATTGGTGCTTTGGCGATTGGTAATGTTAAGTATCAGGCGCAAAACCGTTTATTGAAAAAGATGATTAGCAGCGAGAAACCGGTTTATCTTCATTTTGAACATGCTTTTGAAGTCGCTAGAGAATACATTAAGTCCAGTCAATAAATAGGATTTAACCTTATATTAACGTGTGTCTAAATAAAATTTAAAGGATCGCTCATGGAGAAACGTAGCATTCTTCACATGCTTGACCCCACCCCAAACAATAGTCCATTTGATGTTAATATGGCTTTGGATGCTGGGTTTGATGTGCTTATGCCTTATAGCAATGTGAAACTGGATAGTGTTAACAGGCTGACTCAAGATGCTATTTTTTCCCGTGGCCCCTCTGGCGTAAAACGAACAGGGATTTTTATTGGTGGTCGTGATTTAGCCTTGGCAATGGATATGCTGGATGCTTGTCATCAGGCCATGGTTCCCCCTTTTGAAGTGTCTGTGTTCGCTGATCCCAGTGGCGCATTTACGACAGCGGCTGCGTTGGTGGCTTGTGTTGAGAACGAGTTAAAAGAAAAGCACGGTAAGGATTTACAGGGTAGTCAGGTTTTAGTCTTTGGTGGAACGGGTCCAGTGGGTATTGCAACCGGTATTATTGCTTCTTTGGCAGGTGCCGGAACTATTTTAGTAGATCACTTGTCAGTGGAGACCGCAACAGATGTTGCTAAAGCCTATAATCGACGCTTTGGTTGTACCTTATCTGGAGCCAGTGCGAGTACTGAAACAGAAAAAGCTCAACTGATAGCTAGTGCAGATATTATCTTTTGTACCGCAAAAGCCGGTGTGCAAGTATTAAGTGCAACCGTACTTAAGGAAGCCACCCAATTAAAAGTGGTAGGTGATGTTAATGCTGTACCCCCCTTGGGTATAGAAGGGATTAAGCGCAATGATTTGGGGGCACCTTTAATACATGCCATTAACTCAAAGGGGGCGGTGGCTGTGGGTGCCTTAGCGGTAGGTAATGTTAAGTATCAGTTACAGCATACTATGTTAAAACTAATGCTGGAAACTGATCAGCCTTTGTATCTTGATTTTAGAGAAGCGTTTAATAAGGCAAGAGATATCGTGTGATTTAATCAGTTGCGCATTGTTAAAGTGGAAGGATTTTAATTGTTTTTTAAAGATAAAGTAACTGTGCTTTTTGCGGTGAGGACACGTTAGAGTTTATAATTTATTTTAGGCATTACCACTGGAAATTGTCGAATGGTCGATTGTTGTATCAACCTAAACAAGGAAGAAGGGCAGATAAATATGAATCAACATAAGAGAATTTTATTTGCGGGTGATCCACACGGAAATTTTAGGCCACTTATAAAATCTGTTCATAAGCATAAACCAGAAGCGGTTATTCTACTGGGCGATTATGATTTAGACGATCCTTTGGATCAATGTTTAAAAGAGATAGCTGGTTTAACTGAAATATGGTGGATTGCAGGCAATCACGATTTTGAAACGCCAGAAAAGTATAACAATCTGTTTCACTCTGCTTTTTTCGATAGACATTTACACCTAAAGGTTACGGAAATAGCAGGGCTAAGAGTGGCGGGTTTAAGTGGTATTTTTATGGGTAGGGTCTGGTATCCACCGCAACAGCCTAGATGGTTGGGTAAGCAACATTATTTGTATAACCAGTCGGCTAATCTACAACAACCAGAGTTGTCGCTGAAATATAAATCAGCAATTTGGCCGGATGAGTTTGAAGCATTTAAGCTTCAGAAAGCTGATATTCTGGTATCGCACGAGGCTCCAGGATCTCATCGGTATGGCTTTAAAGTCATTAGTGAATTAGCAGCGGCAATGGGTGTTAAGCATGTCGTTCACGGTCATCTTCATGAGAGCTATAAGTGTGTTATCAAAAATAATATAAAAGTATTGGGTGTTGCCGATACAGCCGTTGCCGATTTGTTGGGTAACCGAGTAAGTTGAAGACTTACTCTTACAGTTGTGCTAATAATTAATCTTTGTTTATCGCTTATCGTGTGTTAATTCCGTGGGCGACCAGATTTTTTTGAATCTTAAATCTTAACTTTAATCCCTAAATCCTATGTTTTTAGTTCCTGATATCGTCGTTCGATTCTTTCATCGAATGGCATCTCCCCCCCATTATTATGCGTTGACTCAACGCTTGATGCCCTGGTTAGTTACGGTGTTTGTGTTGCTGACTTTAGCCGGATTGTATGGTGGCTTGTATTTGGCACCTGCTGATTATCAGCAAGGCGATAGTTATCGGATTATCTATATTCATGTGCCAGCCGCCTGGATGTCATTATTTATATATATGGTAATGGCCATAGCCGGTGCAATTGGTTTAATTTGGCGGATCAAGCTAGCGGAAGTGGTTGCTATTAGTAGCGCGCCTATTGGAGCCAGTTTTACGTTTATTGCCTTGTTTACCGGTTCTCTTTGGGGGAAACCGATGTGGGGAACCTGGTGGGTTTGGGATGCTCGCTTAACATCTGAGTTAATACTTTTGTTTTTGTATTTGGGTGTTATAGGTCTTTATGGTGCGATTGATGATAAAAAGATAGCTTCTAAAGCAGTCGCTATTTTGGCTTTAGTCGGCGTGGTTAATATCCCCATTATTCATTATTCAGTGGAATGGTGGAACACGTTACATCAAGGCCCTACGGTCACAAAAATGGATAAACCGTCTATTCATGTGAGTATGCTGATACCGCTTTTATTGATGGCGTTATCGTTTAAAAGTTATTATCTGATTGCGCTTATGCAGCGTTCACGCATCGAGTTATTAAAAAGAGAACGTAACTCCCAATGGGTTAAGACGATGATTTTGGAGGCAGATAAATGAGTTTAGAAGCGTTTTTTGCTATGGGAGGTTACGCTTTTTATGTCTGGACTTCTTATGGTGTTACGTTGTGCGTTTTGCTTGCCAATATTATTATTCCTATTGTTCAGCGTAAACAATTTTTTCGTCAAAGCTTAAAGAGAAAACGGTAAGGAATAATGAAGCCAGCAAGAAAACAGCGCTTAATTTTGATAAGCTTAATGGTGATTGGCGTCGCTATAGCTACAGGGTTTGCGTTAAAGTCTTTTAATGAAAATTTGATGTACTTTTTTTCTACAACTGATGTAGTTGCGGGTAAAGCACCTAAGGATAGTCTATTTCGTTTAGGCGGAATGGTTATTAAAGGCAGTGTTGAAAGACCCGGAGATGGCATGATGGTGCGTTTTAAGTTAACAGACTTTAGTAAAGAGGTGACTGTTGAATACACTGGCATTTTGCCCGACTTGTTCAGAGAGGGACAGGGTATCGTTGCGCATGGCAAGTTAAATGCACAAGGTGTTTTTATTGCCGAAGAAGTGTTGGCTAAACATGATGAAAACTACATGCCTCCAGAAGTTAAAGCCAGTTTAAAAACAAAATCATTGTCAGAGAAAGGTCAATAAGATGATTCCAGAGTTAGGCCATTTTTCATTGATCCTTGCTTTATGCATGTCGTTGGTACTAGGTACGTTACCCATTTTCGGTGCTGCTCGTGGGTTAATCTCATGGGTTAGGGTTGCGAGACCCGCTGCCTATGCCCAATTTTTGTTTATGGCGCTGTCCTACGGTTGCTTAACCTATAGTTGTTTAACCCATGATTTCACAGTTAAATACATTGCTACTAATTCAAATACGTCACTACCGACACTGTATTTAATTTCGGGCGTATGGGGTGCACACGAAGGTTCCTTGCTCTTATGGGGTTTAGTGCTAACACTATGGACTGCGTTAGTTGCAAGATTTAGTAAAAGTATTCCTGAAGGAACCATTGCACGCGTCTTAGGTGTCATGGGGCTAGTTTCCATTGGGTTTATATTGTTCTTACTCTTAACCTCTAATCCCTTTGAGCGCTTATTTCCTGCCCCTTTAGAAGGCCGAGATTTAAACCCGTTGTTGCAAGATCCTGGACTAGCCATTCATCCACCTATGTTGTACATGGGTTATGTGGGTTTCTCGGTTGCTTTTGCTTTTGCTATTGCAGCTTTGCTTGAAGGTCGGCTTGATGCAGCATGGGCGAGATGGTCTCGACCTTGGACTAACATGGCCTGGATGTTTTTAACCATGGGCATCGCTTTAGGCAGTTGGTGGGCTTACTACGAATTAGGCTGGGGAGGTTGGTGGTTTTGGGATCCTGTGGAAAATGCTTCATTTATGCCTTGGTTGGTAGGAACGGCATTGATTCATTCATTAGCGGCTACAGAGAAAAGAGGGGTATTTAAAACATGGACGGTTTTATTGGCTATTTTTGCTTTCTCTTTAAGTCTATTAGGTACTTTCTTAGTACGTTCGGGTGTGTTAACGTCGGTACACGCCTTTGCCAGTGATCCGACTCGGGGTTTATTCATTTTAGTCTTTTTAGCCGTTGTTGTGGGTGGGTCACTGTTGCTTTATGCCTTTAGAGCCCCTGTTGTAAAAAGTAGTGCCACTTTTGAATTTGTCTCTAAAGAATCCGTTATATTATTTAACAACGTACTCTTAGTCGTTACCGCAGCCAGTATTTTGTTAGGCACATTATATCCTTTAGTGATTGATGCGTTGGGATTAGGTAAGATTTCTGTGGGTCCTCCATACTTTAATGCGGTATTTATTCCAATCATGGCACCTTTAGCCTTTGCTGTGGGTTTCGGCATGTTATTACGCTGGAAAAGAGATACCTTTAGTCAGTTGGTATTGCGAGTGCGCTGGATAATAGCCGGTTGTGTGGGTGGCGGATTGTTGTTACCGCTGGCTATGCCATTTTATTCTTGGGGGGCGGTGTTAGGTTTAACGCTCGCGTTATGGACGACTGCTATTTCGGTATTGTCTTTTGTAGATCGTTTTGGGTCTAAAAGCTTTTCATGGCAACGCTTTCAGACAATACCATCTGGTTTTTACGGAATGACCCTTGCGCATATTGGTATTGCTGTATTTGTGACAGGCATTACCTTAACCTCTGTCTACAGTGTTGAAAAAGATGTGCGTCTAGCCATTAATGAGTCGATTGATATGTCGGGCTATTTGTTTGAGTTCCATGGTGTTAAACAAACCAAAGGCCCTAACTATACCGCTCAGCAAGCTTTTGTGACGGTGAGTTATAAAGGTGAAGAAGTGGCTAAATTAGAGCCACAAAAACGGGTTTATCAAGTTCAAACCATGCCAATGACTGAAGCAGCTATTGATGCAGGCCTGTTTAGAGATTTGTTTGTTGCTATCGGTGAACCCCTTGGAGATCAAGGTGCCTGGAGTTTACGTATCTATTATAAAGCCTTTATTCGCTGGATTTGGATCGGTGCTCTGTTTATGGCTTTAGGTGGTTTGTTTGCTGCTTGTGATAGGCGATATCGTATTGCTAAAGTCACTGTAAGTTCATAATTTAGATAGTGTAACAAACTTAATGACATTTTAATTCAGCTAAGAAACAGACGTAATGCTTAAATACATTATTCCTTTAGTATTATTCATCATCATGGCCGTATTTCTCGGGTTGGGATTAACGCTTAATCCCAGCGAGATTCCGTCGCCGTTTATCAATAAGCCTGCGCCGAATTTCTCTGCTCCTAAGCTTAATGCGCCTCAAGAGCGGTTAACACCCGCTGATTTAAAAGGTCAAGTCTGGTTGTTTAATGTATGGGCTTCCTGGTGTGTATCGTGTCGATCCGAGCATCCTGTTCTTAATGATTTAGCCAGGCTTAATGCGGTGACCATCATTGGTTTGAACTATAAAGATGATCCTGTTGATGCCAAAAAGTGGTTGGATACTTTGGGTAATCCTTATAATATCAGTATCATGGATCAAGAAGGTCGGATTGGTATTGATTATGGTGTTTATGGGGTTCCTGAAACCTTTGTCATCGATAAAAAAGGTGTAATTCGTTACAAACAGACAGGGCCTGTTACGGTTGTCGATCTACAGAAAACCTTGATCCCTCTTTTAGATAAATTACAAGCCGAACCCCAATGAAGCGTTTATTATTTATGTTGGTACTCCTGTCAGGTAGTTGTTATGCGGTTGATTCTCGTCAATTGTCTGATCCTAAACAACAAGAAAGTTATGAAACGCTGACTAAGGAGTTGCGTTGTCTGGTTTGTCAAAACCAAACCATTGCGGACTCAAATGCTGAGTTGGCTTCAGACTTACGCAGGCAAGTGTCTGAAATGTTAGCGCAAGGTAAGTCCAAGGAAGAAATTGTCCAGTTTATGACGGATCGCTACGGTGACTTTGTATTGTATAAGCCTGCATTTAAAGGTAAAACACTCTTGTTATGGATAGCGCCAATAGCCTTTTTAGTGATAGGTTTAATAGCAGTATTACTGGTGATTAGATCTAAAAAGGCTAAAGAAAAATTAACCTCTGACGCGGGAGCTTTACAAAGAGATACCGAGAAGCAGAAAAAAATTCGTAGTTTGTTGAATAACGGTGAAATCTCTTGAATATGTTATTTTTTGTGATCGTCGGCGTTCTGATTTTGATCGCATTTCTATTTGTTCTACCGCCTTTATGGCGGAAACAAACGGTTCAGGAAGCTTATGACATTGATCAACGAAATATTTTAATCGCGCAACACCGCTTGCAAGAACTTAAGGACAATAAGCTTAAGGGCGATTTGACTGAAGAGCAATATAACGAACAATTAGCTGACTTGGAACAGGCATTAAGTGACGACCTGGATATCAAAAGCCAAGTTACCCCAGTATATAATCAGGGGCGTTGGGTTATCTTTGTCGTTGTTTTGACTATTCCCTTATTGGCCAGTTGGCTTTATGCTAATTTAGGTAATTATCAGGCTGTTAGTCATAGTGCTGAAATGGCAGCCGATTCACAAAAGCTGAAGCTTGCAGAAATTAATAAGATGGTAGCGCGTTTAGCCGAAAAAATGCAAAACAATCCTGATGATGCTCAAGGTTGGTTAATGTTGGGGCGTTCTTACACCGCTATGGAAGAGTTTCCTAAAGCCGTTGAGGCCTTGGCTAATGCCTATCGTTTGTTAGGAGACAAGCCAGAGGTGATGCTGTTATATGCTGATGCACTGGCTTACGTTAATGATAAGAATTTGACCGGAAAGCCTGCTGAATTGGTATTTAAAGCCTTGGCTTTGGAACCCGATAACATGAATGCCTTATGGTTGGGAGGAATGGCTAAAGTCCAGCAAGGTGATCCGACTGAAGCTGCGAAATTGTGGAAGAAACTGGAAGGTTTGTTGCCAGCCGGATCAGATTCACAGAAAGAAATACAGGATTTACTGTCTAGGCTGGCCTCAGAGTCTCCCGAAGCAATGGCAACAGCTCAAGCCCAGGCCACACAAACTACGAAAGTGCCTGATAGTGCAAATTCGACAGCGACTATTAAAGTAGAAGTCAGTTTAGCCCCAGGGGTACAAAACAAATATAAAGCAACGGATACTGTGTTTATCTACGCTCAAGCGGTATCGGGACCCAAAATGCCTTTAGCTATCGTGCGCAAGCAGGTATCTGATTTGCCAATAACAGTGAGTTTAGATGACACCTTAGCGATGATGCCTACGATGAAGTTATCAAATTTTAGTCAGGTCAGGTTATTGGCGCGACTCTCAAAGTCTGGTAATGCCATTACTCAACCCGAGGATTTAATAGGTGTTATTGAGCAGGTTGACTTGAGTGACAAAAACACGCATAAAATAGTGATAAGCGAGCATAAATAAATGATGGATCAATCTCTTAAATTCGATATAGACTTGATCAATCGCTACGATAAAGCGGGGCCACGTTATACCTCTTACCCAACAGCATTGGAATTACATGAAGGCTTTACGGATGAGCACTATCGTCAGCACATACTAAAATCAAATGCCGTTGGTGGCCCGTTATCACTGTATTTTCATATTCCCTTTTGCGATACCGTTTGTTTTTATTGTGCCTGTAATAAAATTGTTACTAAAAATCGAAAACATGCAGAGCCTTACTTAAAAAACTTGTATAAAGAAATTGAGTTGCAAGGCAGTTTGTTTGACTCCAATCGAGTAGTTAATCAACTGCACTGGGGTGGAGGAACACCGACTTTCTTAAGTGCAGAGCAAATGCAAGAGTTAATGAAGGTGACTCGCCAGCATTTTTCATTAAAAGATGATGATACAGGGGAATACTCTATAGAGGTTGATCCTAGAGAAACAAATTCTCATACCATTAAGCAATTACGTGAACTGGGGTTTAATCGAATTAGTCTAGGCTTACAAGATTTTGATCCGTCTGTCCAAATAGCCGTCAATCGTATTCAAACCGAAGAGCAAACCTTTAAAGTGTTAGAGGATGCCCGTGCTGAGGGTTTTCGTTCTACTAATATTGATTTAATCTACGGTCTGCCTTTACAAACGGTAGACAGTTTTGCCAATACACTGGATAAGGTGCTGTTAGTCTCACCCGATCGTTTCTCGGTATTCAATTATGCTCATATGCCGACTCGTTTCAAAACCCAGCGTCAGATAAACGATGCAGATTTACCTACAGCTGAAGTAAAATTAGACATTCTACAGATGGTGGGGCAAAAGCTTTCCGCTGCCGGTTATGTCTATATTGGTATGGATCATTTTGCCAAGCCGGATGATGAGTTAGCAATAGCGCAACGACAAGGAAAGTTGTATCGAAACTTTCAAGGCTATTCAACACATTCAGATTGTGATTTGATTGGTTTTGGTATTACCTCAATCGGTCGGGTTGGTGATGCGTATAGCCAGAATGTAAAAGAACTAGACGATTATGATCGTTTGATCAGTCAGCAAAAGTTACCCGTTTATAAAGGGGTCGAGCTGGATGAAGATGATAAGTTACGTAGTGCAGTGATTACCCAGTTGATATGTCACTTTGAATTAGACTTTTCGGATATTGAGCAAGCTTACGCTATACGCTTTGCAGACTATTTCGCCAAAGAAATTGAGCTGTTAAGGCCCATGCAGGTTGACGGTTTAATTAGTTTATCCGATAAAGATATTCATGTATTACCCGCAGGACGCTTACTTATTAGAAATGTGTGTATGGTATTTGATAAGTATTTAGCGCAGAAGCATCAACAACAATTTTCAAAAGTGATTTAGATAATATGACTGATGACAGTCGACTAATAGAATTAGAAATAAAAGTAGCCTACCAAGATGATTTGTTGCAAGATCTAAATCATATAGTCAGCCAACAACAGCATAAGCTCAGTCAATTAGAAGCGACTTGTAAAATGTTATATGAGCGGATAAAGGGCTTATCAACAGAAGGTAGTCCTATTAACGAAGCCATTGATGAAACGCCCCCTCATTATTAATGTAATATCGCTTAAACATGCTTTTCTTCTTTAATTAATCATCCAACTAAAAGCTATTATTGTATGTCTCTACAAATATTTCGTACTAAACACATCGTTTCGCATGGTGAGGCTATTCATGGGCTCAAGCGTTGTTTGTCAGCATGGGATTTAGCTTTTCTAGGGATTGGAGCCATTATAGGAACCGGGATTTTTGTATTGACGGGTATTGCTGCTGCTACCCAAGCGGGTCCTGCTATTATTATTTCATTTGTGATTGCCGGGTTAGCCTGTGCCTTTGCGGCTCTTTCTTATGCGGAATTGTCTGCAGCCGTGGGAGGGTGTGGTAGTGCTTATGGCTATAGCTATGCCGCATTTGGTGAGTTAATGGCTTTTATAATCGGTTGGGACTTACTGCTTGAGTATGGAATTTCTGTTGCGGCAGTCGCCAATGGTTGGGCTGGCTATTTTAATAATGCACTGACGGCTATTGGTATCCCTTTACCTGATAGTTTAACTAAAGCACCGATGCTGGGGGGGATTATCAATTTACCCGCAGCAGCCATTATTTTGATCCTGATGGGTTTATTAATCATGGGGGTTAAGCACAGTGCTAAAGCCAATAATGCGATGGTTGCCGTTAAGTTGATCACCATTACTATCTTTATTGGCATTGCGGTGTTTAACGTTCATCCAGAAAACTGGCAGCCTTTTATGCCTTTTGGGTGGTTTCAAACATTACCTGACGGCAAGACGACGGGTGTTTTAGCAGGTGCATCCCTGGTATTCTTTGCCTATGTCGGATTTGATGCCGTCTCTACTGCCGCTGAAGAAGCTAAAGACCCACAACGTGACTTGCCATTTGGCATTGTTACTTCTTTGGCTTTTTGTACTGTTATTTATATTATTGTCTCAGGTCTATTAACAGGCGTGGTTAATTATTCAGAGTTAAATGTTTCATCTCCTGTTGCTCATGCCTTAACTTTACTTGGCTACAATTGGGGCGCTGCGCTTATTTCAACAGGGGTTATATCGGGCCTCACCACCGTCATGCTGGTTTTGTATTATGGTTTGACACGCATTATTTTTGCGATGTCCCGTGATGGATTACTATCTTCTTTCTTCAATGAGGTTCATCCCAAAACACAAACACCTGTTCGGGTCATTATAATTTGTGGCATTATCATGGCTTTGATAGCTGGTTTTGTACCTTTAGGTGAATTGGCTGAACTGGTTAATATTGGTACGTTGGCTGCGTTTGTTCTGGTTTGTTTGGGGGTCATTGTGCTCCGTATTACTAAACCTACATTATTACGGCCTTTTCGTACCCCTTTAAGCCCATTATTTCCTGTGCTTGGGATGTTATCGTGCGGCGCATTGATGGCTTTTTTGCCCAGTATTACCTGGCTACGATTTCTGGTTTGGTTGGTGATTGGTTTGATTGTTTATTTTACATACTCAATTAATCATAGTAAGTTAGCGGACCCTGATTAGGTTTAGTTGTTTGCTGCTTAGTTATTGACTGGCTTAAATTTATTCGTTAATTCATTCGTATTCCCAAAGGTTAGCATCATGTCAGAGAGTAAAGTTTATCCGGTAAAACCAGAGATTGCCGCTTCAGCTCATATTGATTCAGAAGCCTATAAAACACTTTATCAGCAATCTATTAATGATCCTGAACACTTTTGGGCAGAGCAGGCAGAGCAGTTCCTGACATGGAGTAAGCGTTGGGATTCAGTAATGAATTGCGATTACCTTACGGGACATATTCGCTGGTTTGAAGGTGGCGAGTTGAATGTCAGTGTTAATTGTCTGGATCGTCATCTTGAAACCCGTGCCGACCAAGTCGCTATTATCTGGGAAGGCGATGATCCCAATCAGGATAAAAAAATTACTTATCGAGAGCTCTTTGAATCCGTCTGTCAATTCTCTAATGTCCTAAAATCTTTGGGCGTTAAAAAAGGTGATCGCGTTTGCATTTATCTGCCGATGATCAGCGAAGCGGCAACCGTTATGTTAGCGTGTACCCGAATAGGTGCGGTACATTCAATTGTTTTCGGTGGCTTTTCTGCTGAGGCGTTAAAAGACCGTATTTTAGATTCTGATTGCCAATATGTTGTGTGTGCTGATGAAGGCTATCGGGGGGGTAAAACCTTACCTATTAAAGCGAATGTCGATTTAGCAGCTCAGTCGTGTCCTAATCTTAAAAAAGTAGTGGTCATCAAGAACACCGGTAATCCGGTGGCGTGGGATGCGGCTCGGGATATTGACTATCACGAAGCAATGCTGAAGGCCTCAGTGGATTGTCCGCCTGAACCCATGGGCGCCGAAGATCCATTGTTTATTTTATATACCTCGGGTTCAACAGGTCAGCCTAAAGGCGTGTTACACACCACCGGTGGTTATCTGTTATTTGCCGCGATGACCCATAAGTATATATTTGATTATCATGATGGCGATATTTATTGGTGTACAGCCGATATCGGCTGGATTACCGGTCATACCTATATGATTTATGGCCCCTTGTGCAATGGTGCCACTACTTTATTATTTGAAGGTGTACCCACCTATCCTGAAGCAGATCGTTTTTGGCGCGTTATCGATAAGCATCACGTTAATATTTTTTATACAGCACCGACGGCTATCCGGGCTTTAATGGCTCAAGGTGATGAATTTGTTACGCGGACTGATCGTAGCAGTTTACGCATTTTGGGCAGTGTGGGTGAACCCATTAATCCAGAGGCTTGGGAATGGTATTACCATGTCGTTGGTCAGGGTCGTTGCCCTATCATGGATACCTGGTGGCAAACCGAAACAGGCGGTATTTTAATTACGCCTTTGCCTGGAGTGACGGCTTTAAAACCAGGCTCCGCAACCTTACCTTTCTTTGGTGTAAAACCTGAAATCATGGATACCGTAGGGACTATAAGGGAAGGGGTGGCTGAAGGCGTTTTAGTGATTGGTCGCTCATGGCCGGGTCAAGCACGCACGGTTTATGGTGATCATCAACGCTTTATTGATACTTATCTAAAAAATTATCCGGGTTATTATTTTACTGGTGATGGTGCGCGTCGTGATGAAGAGGGTTATTTTTGGATTACCGGTCGAGTCGATGATGTCATCAATGTATCAGGGCATCGCATGGGAACAGCAGAAATTGAAAGTGCTTTAGTGTTACATGAACTAGTGGCTGAAGCGGCTGTAGTTGGGTATCCGCATGATATAAAAGGGCAGGGTATCTATGCCTATGTAACACTCAACGTCGGCGTAGAACCCTCTGAAGCCTTAAGAAAAGAATTAGTTGATTTGGTTAGAAAAGAAATTGGGGCTATTGCTAATCCAGATATTATCCAATGGGCACCGGGTTTACCAAAAACCCGCTCAGGTAAAATCATGCGTCGCATACTGCGTAAAGTCGCCGCTAATGAGCTTGATAACTTAGGTGATACGTCAACGCTGGCAGACCCTTCAGTAGTTGCCAATATCATTGACCATCGAGGCAACAAATAAACTTAATGTGACGTTTTCATAATGTCTTTGATTTTGTTGAGAACGTTTTGTTTTTGTTCTGAAGATAACTGGTTAAACGCTTGTTCAAATGTTGTTAGATCGTAGGGTAGTTCCGCTGTACTTTTGGTTGATGCGGTAAAACCACAGTCTTTCAATACCTGATTAATTGGCTCGGCTATATTATCGAGAGGGATTGAGCTGGAAAGCACGGTTCTTATCATGGTATTGATGCGTACAAAAACAGCTTGTCCGGATAATAAATCGTCTGCGATACGTTTGGCTTCGGTTTCGGTAAAGCCTCTACGCTTTGAGTCCGGGAATGTTTTCATCGACAGTTTAACAGCCGGGTTTTTATCTATTTGATATTCAATTTTAAACTCACTGTTTTGTGAGGCTATCAAGTCATCGGCATTAATGACGGCTTGTAATTTATGGTCTTTGCAAACCATTTCCAGGGTTATATCGTCGTACAGTCCCGGACGAGGGAGTGGTGATAGAGCAGTGCTGTAGGTCTGATTGTTTAAGCTGTCGCTTTTTTGCTGATAAGTCCAATTGTTATCTGCCCAGGTAAATAAAGGGCAAGCCAATAAAAGAACTATTCCGACCCGTATAGATCTTTTAAAATGATATGTGTGTTTCATTGAGCGTTTCTTCCTGTCTTTTTGATTATCTATCATATAACTAAAAGAGTCAGAGTAACTTAAATTTTTTAGAAACCAAGTGGCTAGGACGTTAGTTACTGCTGATGGTCTATTCTTGTTAAAACCTTTTGCCTGTTCCAGTGAAACCCAATCACCTTTTCTTGTGTGAAAGCGACCTCTGGTTATTATGGTCACGTGCTATTTTAACGACAACAAGAAAAATTAATGTTTACAAAGCGGCTGGTAATGGCTATTTCTATAAATACTATCTTATTGGTGCCAAGAATGAAAGGCTCTTAAGTACCATCAAAAGACATTCGCCAGTTTTCAGTGAAAGTCAGCTTATCGTTGAATAGCGAGCATTCAGATAGCAATTCCAGTGCTTGAAATAACTGGCAGTATCCGGCGACCTTAAATCCTGAAAGCTGATAACTTAGATCTTTATCAAGGTTATAATGACAAGCAACTCCATTGGTACTATTGAGGCAATTCCCAATTTGGAAGTCATTATTTATCAAAAAGTTATATTATGAATTTTGGTAGCCATGCTATTTAAAAATAAATAATTAAATTTACAAAGATTGTAAGCCACATAAACCATTGGCTTACGAAGAAACGTCAATTTTATGCTTGTATATTACTAAATTTATACATTTCCATCTTATTGTTTTTATTTGAATTTCAAATTGGGAATTGCTGGTATAGTAATCTGTTAATTCACTTTTTAAATGCCTTATTGGCACCCGATCTGATCGAGCCTTTGGTATGGGTAGAGATTTTAAATCCCTACAATGATAAAAGGAAAAAATAATATTGGTAATCAAATCCAATTGATTTTGTCTCTGCTGCAGTTTTTTCAATATGTGTTTTATTATTACCCATATCTCACTCTTTAATGACTAGTTAAAGTCTAAAAATAACAATAAGATAAAAATTTCCGCTAACTACTCTAAACAATGTTTTTAAAGTGAACTGATTCATTTGGGCGGTCTTAGCAAGCAAAATTACTTACTGCCTCCATCACCTTTAAATAATGCGCTTCATTATCATCGATGGATACCCAGATACTGCCATCTTCGGTCAGTAACTTCAACTAAATCTAATCCCTAAAGAACTGCTTTAATACTCTTATCATATAACTATGATCTAACACGCCTGCACTTTCCCTGATACTGTGCATCGCCCACAGTGGGTTGCCAACATCAATGGAGCGAATGCCTAATCTCGCTGAGGTAATGGGTCCAATCGTACTACCACATCCCAAGTCGCTACGATGTGAATATTTCTGATAAGGCACTTCCGCCTGTTCACACCAGTCAATAAACAGGGCTTGCGACAAGCTTTCAGTGCTGTAACGATTATTCACATTGACTTTAATAACCGGCCCTTTATTCACAATTACTTTATGATCTGGATCATACGCTAAAGGAAAACTCGGTTGGTAAGCATGAGCCATGTCCGCACTAATCATATAACTTTTAGCTAACGCTCTTGCATAATCATCTTTATCTTGAACGGTTGCCAAAGCAATCCTTTGTAATACATCCGTCAGAAAACTACCATCCGCACCTTTATTACTCTCGCTACCAATTTCTTCATGATCAAAAAAAGCACAAACCAATGTACCTTCGTTATCCAGGATGGCCTCATCTAACAAGGCTTGCAAGGCCGCATGACAAGAAGCCAAATTATCTAACTGACTATCAGCATAAAATTCTTGCTCTGCACCCCAGAAAGCGCCCTTCTGAGTATCATAAACCGCTAGATCCCAAGATAGAATGCGCTCGATTTCACAGTCAGTCTGTTCTTGCAGTAATTGTGAAAAATAAGCCTGTGGCAAACAATCCTGTGCTAGCGCTGATAAAATCAGCGGCAACTCATTCTGTTTATGCAGCTTTAATCCGTCATCATTAACGCCACGATTCATATGAATCGCCAGATTAGGTAAACGAAGCAAAGTCTGATCGAATTTTAACAAGGTACTGGCAATTGCATTGCTGTCGTCTTTATAAGTAATACGACCCGCCAAACTTAAATCACGATCTGCAAATGTCGCAAGTATAGGTCCTCCATACACTTCAACACCTAGCCTTAACAAGCCCTCAACACCACTGGCAGCGTTGGGTTTGATTCTTAAACCCGGTGAATCAGTATGCGCACCCACCAGTTTAAAGCCGGTTTCTACTAAGGGCTTTTGACCCTGTACGAAAATAATAATAGAAGAATCATCACGAACCACATAGTAATGTCCTCCCGGAAGTAAATCCCAAGCACTCGTTTCATCCAGTTTAATAAACTGAAAAGCTTCTAAGTGTGCTTCAACCTGCTTAACCGCATGCCATGGACTAGGACTGGCATCAATAAAATCCAGTAATTCTTGTACCTGTTGATGAGCATCTATCATTTTTCTTTTAAATCCAAAGCGGTGGAGTTAATACAATAAGGCAATCTTGTGGGTTTAGGCTCGTCTTCAAACATGGCCTAAATGGGCATTGCAAACTTTACAGATTACTTCAACTCTACGCATACCATGACGGGTATCGGAGGTTTTAATGTATTATATTTGAAATCATACCGCAATACTTCTACATCATTACAAAATGCGTGATGAACAAGGCAACACCTTGATGCAACACGGCGGGATATGGTTGCTGGAATTAAAAAAGTTTAAGGCCAACCGCATTGAAACAGAAGATCAGCGTTGGTTAAAATTCTTTAGAGAGGGCGAACAACTCAATGATGAAGCCCTACCAGACTGGATGATTACCCAGGAGATGAAACAAGCCATGAATACCTTAAGTATCTTTTCAGAAAAAGAACAACATTATTATCAATATCAAGGCAGGCAAGAATATTTGCGTGAATAGCGTACCATTCAGTATGAATTAGAGCAGGCGAACCAGCGTGAAGAAGCAGCTAAAAAGGGAGAAGAAGCTGCGAAAAGGCGAGAAGAATTAGCCCTGCAAGAAAAGCAAGCGGCGGAAAAACGCGAAGAAGCGGCTCAACAACGCGAAGAACTTGCAATCGCTGAAATTGAGCGCTTAAAAGCCCTGTTAGCTCAAAAAGGTCAATAAGGTCAAAAAAGCAATCCAATCATCGAGTAAATCGATTTCTCTCAATGAGGTCTGCTCTTCTATCGGTCGACACTTTTGTTGGTACGCTTCATCGCACGCGGCTCCTCATTAGAACCCTTTCGCAAAAGTTAGAATAGATTGACCATGATTCGCGGTGTCGGCAACGGATTAATGCCAGCAATTCTAAGCGTGATTAAGCCACTACCAAAAATAGCTGAGAACCTTAGACGGATGTCCACATCTTTGTTTTAAAAGAACGCAAGGATTGGTAAAAAGACTTGTAGAAGCTTAAGGTCAGTAGTTTCTTTTTCAATAAACGTGGGTTTCGTGCGAATCCTTTTAATCTAAAAATCAGGTAGAACAGATACAACAAATAGTAGGCCAAGGCTGATTTTATCCACATTAGATGTAGCTTGGCTCGTAACTGAATCCAGTATCCAATAGAGATTTCAGGTGGCGGCTGAAAGCCCAGATAAGCGTTAGCCAAAGCTACATAATAACTAAGTCCATTACGGTAGTAGCGACGACTGTTAAAACGTTGTTGAATGGTTGTCCAGTCTATCTGAGCATAGAAACTTTAACGGCACGGTATACTTTATTTTTCAACCGGCAGAAGAAGGGCGTGCGGGAGCCAAACAAATGATCCTGGATGGCTTGTTTGAGCAGTTTCCTGCTGACTGTGTCTTTGGATTACATAACTTTCCTGATATCCCAGTGGGTCATTTTGCAGTGAAGGCAGGCCCCATGATGGCTTCTTTTGATTGCTTTGAAATCACTGTCACTGGACAAGCGACCCATGCCGCCTGCCGCATTTGGGCAATGATGCTATTGTTGTAGGTGCTCAACTTATGATGGCCTTACAAACTATCGTCAGTAGAAATGTTGATCCTGCCGATTCAGCGGTTGTTACTATTACTCAAATTCATGCAGGCAATACCTGGAACGCAATTCCCGAATCTGTGGTCATAAGAGGTACGTTTAGGTGTTTTAGTGACTCCGTAAAAGCGTTGATAACACATAAACTAAGCCAATTGGTTAATGGCATTTGCGCGGGCTTTGAGGTTAATGCAACCCTTGTCTTTAACCCGGAAAACGTAGGTTATCCCGTTACGTTTAATACTGAAGCTGAAACCGCTATTGCCCTAAAAGCTGCTTTGGCTATTGCCGGAGTCAATGGCGTCAATCAACATCCTACACCTAGCATGGGTTCAGAAGACTTTGCCTTCATGCTACAAGAAAAACCCGGTTGTTATAGCTGGATTGGTAATGGCTCTTCTGAGAATAGTTGTCTGTTGCATAATCCCCATTATGATTTTAATGATGAGATATTACCTATCGGCGCAGCTTATTGGGCGAAGCTGGTTGATCATGTGTTGGGGTAAGTTAAGTTATATTTAAGTTTATCCTGATCCCGTCCTGCATCAAAAAATATTCTACAATTAATTATGTTACGTTAATAACGCCAACTTTTTTAAATAGTAGCATAACTCATTCTATTCCTAACTATTTTAATAAAGTTGTCATATTACCAACAACATATTAGTTTAGGAGTAACCAATGAAAACAGTTAAAATACAGCTCAGCTCAGCTCAGCTCAGCTCAGCTCAGCCCGCTACACTTAACGTTGCCAACGCCTTAGTCTACAAAGGCACCGCACCCATCGCCATTGTCGATAGCAGTGCCACAATTTCTCTTAATCTCAGCCGAATAACTGCATTGGGTGCGAAGGTCGCCTCGCTGCAAGAAACTGATACTAATCCCCTATCCGGCGCCATCAGCATTGCCAATGCACTTAGCTTTGTCGGCAAAACTAAAGACGTCAATGGCAACGCCGCTGTTTTTAGTAATGTTACCGATAAAGTAGCCAACTATACCGATGCTAACGTGGCCGCAATAGTCAATCTTGGTGCGCAAGTGACGGGTATCGGTTTTAGTGATACGGTCGCCAATATTAATACCGCTAAAACCCAGTTGTTATCTTGGATGGTTGGTTCATTGCATGGCTATAATTTGTCGTTGACCTTGCCCGATAGCACTATCCTGCAATCGTTTACTTCTGATGGGCAAACGTTATTAATTAACGCGGCTAATGCGGCTGGGTTTGCTAACAAGGGTTTAAACTTCCCACTGAAAGTACAAGATACTACCGCGAATCTTAATACCGTCAAATTACATGCTTTGGCTTCCTTGGGTTCGCAACTGGTGTCTATATTCGATCCTGATCAAATTAACAGTTATGGCTCTGTTATTACTCAAGCCATTAGCGTCGCCGACGTGCTGGTTTTAGCACCTAAATCAACTGATTATTATAATGGTAGTGATGGATGGCACACTGGTGGCTCTCTGCTTTTCAACAATGTCAGCAACCTATCAAATTTGAATTTGCAAATTAGCATTAAGCTTAGCGATACTGTCGCCAACATCAATGCCAACCAAGCTAACTTAAGCAGTTTGGCTAGCCTAGCAACCATCAACCTACCCGATGGTACTAGCTTCCAGATAGGTTTTACTGTCAATGGCAGCGGCTTCTATGTCATCGCTCACGATGCCGTTAAACTGGCTCAGGAAGGCATTACCTTCCCGGTTAATGTGGTGGATACCGATGCCAATGTATTCGCTAATGCCGATGCTCTCGCCAAACTGGGGGTACAGATCAAAAGCAACACGCATGTCACTTCAGTGGGTATTGTGGACAGTGCTACTAATATATTGGCCGGATTAGACAACCTGCAAGCCAATGCGGCGAAACTGTCTGCTATTACGTCAATATAATATTACTGTCACCAACGTTTCGGTTGCTAATATGAATTCGACTTTAGTGAATGCGCTTTCCGTCACCTTAAAAGACAGTGCAGTTAATTTACTCGCAGGTTTGGATTCTGTCCAGTCGCAAAGCGGCTACGTCACTGATATTAAACTGACCGACATCGGCTATTAAACTGACCGACATCGGCGCACCAGCCATAAAGATTAATGCTACGCAATTTAGTAATGATTACAGTTCATTGGGTCTGATTTCCAGCAATTACCGTTTGAGTATTCAAGGCAGTATTGCCGCTAATTTAGCAGGAAAATTGGGCAATAGCCATTGGGCGGCGGTATCCGTAGCGGATAGTGCAGCGAATATTGTCAAAAATCTGGACGCTCTTCAGGCACATACTGCCAATATTTCCGGCATCAGCCTGACCGATACCGGCACGCCCAATTTAAAACTGACAGTCGCCTCGGTGAGCAGCGATCTATCGGTGTTAAATAACATTCAGTCAAACTACTTGTTGTCGGTTAATGATTCTGCAAGCACTATTAACAAGCTGGATTTAAGTGGTTTGCATACCTCATCAATTGAACTCTTACCTACCAACTTAATTGTTGGTGGAACTGTGCAAGAAAATACTCAGGTGACTAATCTCAATTTATCATTGATCATTGATCAATCTGAACGGCAATACTATCAACGAAAAGGTCTATAACACCACCGGCACGGAGATAGACATACTGGACAGTACTTCGGCAATCATTAGTAAATTTATTTTTACCCATGACACCGAGGTGCAATTGCAATTAGTGGGGGTTGGTAGCACACCTGTACACCTGATCTAAATAAAGCGTTAAACCGATGGAGTCCAAATCTCTATTTAATTTGGGCTGCATCGGTGTTTTTGGGCTATCCTTCATGCTGCTTCCATCAAGAAAACACATCTATCATTAGAGGTTTTTAAGGATGCATTTTGACCATCAATGACAATTTAAATGCGTCAACTGATGCTTGCATCAATTACTTATCATATAATGCTCAGCTCAGTTTTTTAGTTTACATTTGGAGTTATCATGAAGAAAGTTATGTTTGTTGGCTCAATCGCTTTATTTTTGTTCTCAGCGGTTGCCAATGCTCACGGGCCTGTACGTCAAAAGACCGAAGAACAAATTACTATTAATGCACCTGCTGCCATAGTATGGGACATTATTAAAAATTATGGTGATATGTCTTGGCACCCTGATATCTTTAACACCACCTCTACTGGTGGAAATGTTAAAGGTGCCACTCGCGTGTTGACTTTAAAAGACGGCGCGACTATCACTGAAGAATTAAAAAAATATGACGAAGCTAAGATGACTTATGCTTACAAAATCACCGATATCAGTACTGCAAAAACGATTGTCCATGCCGGTGTTGAAGAAAAAGTGCCCGCATTGCCTGTTGATAACTATTCTGCAAGTATAGAAGTTGAAGCAAAAGGTGACACGTCAGTGGTTTCATGGACTGCCGGTTATTACCGTGCTTATACTAACAACAATCCTCCAGTTGAAATGAACGAAGAAACTGCAAACGCTGCGGTGGGTGCAGTGATTAAAACAGGTTTGTTCAACTTAAAGTCTTTAGCTGAAAAGTAAGGTAGAGCAGGTGTTTTTACCTAAATACCAAGTTGTAGCGATATTGATCGCTACAACTTTTTTTATAGAACCCTTAGCTGCCGCACCTTTTGCTTATATCAGCAATCAATTAGGTAACAGTGTCTCAATTATTGATGCTGCGTCGGGTAAAGTCGTTGACACCATTGGTGTGCAGGGTAAGCCGGCAGGGGTCGCAGTGGCTCCTGCAGGTGATAGAGTATACATCAGCACACCAGAGGCTAATGGTTTTGCAGTGTTAGACACTAAAAAAAGAGCCATTGTTGCCGAAGTACCGGTGAGTGAAGGGGCTTTAGGAATAGCGGTGGGAGCTGACGGTAAACATGTTTATGTTGCCGATTGGTATAACAACAAGGTAGATGTTGTGGATGCGGATAGTTTTAAGATTATTAAAACTATTGCCGTTGGTCAATCGCCTTCTGGATTGATTGTTAGCCCCGATAACCGTTGGCTCTATGTTGCCAATAGACTCAGTAATTCAGTTTCTAAAATTGATTTGTCCACGTTAACCGTGACTAAAACAACGTTTGTCGGAACACACCCCTTTGGATTGACTATTGATGGTAGAGGTGAGCGTATTTATGTTGCCAATGTAAAAAGTGATGATGTGACGGTTTTGGAAGCTAGTCGATTATTGCCTATTGCGACAGTTAAGGTCAGTACCTTGCCTTACGCTACCGCCTTAGCACTTAATGATTCACGTTTACTGGTGACGAATCAAGATGATGGTTCTGTTTCAGTTGTTGACACGGAAACATTAAAAGAAATTGCTTTAATCGAAGTCGGTAGTAAACCTGAGGGTATTAATACTCACCCTGATGATCGGCATGTTTATGTGGCTAATTGGTTTGATAATACCGTATCAGTGATTGATGCCAAAGTGCTTAAAGTGGTTGAGACAATTAAAACGGGTCAAGGTAGTCGAGCGTTTGGACAGTTTTTTGGTAAGTGATTAAGTTTGTAGGGTTCGTACACTATAAGTTATCCTAAAAAGCGAGTTTGACATTAGGAGACCTCGCTTTTTTATCGGTTGGGTCATTGTGTAAATTGCTAGTTAAAATGAATAAAGTGAGAATGACATGGCTGAAACGGTAGATGAGTTAACAGTAACCTATGAAGATGGCGGCATTCAGACCGTTAAAGAACTGGATAAGAAAGTGCTGACTAAGGGGGCATGGGCGACAATAATGTATCGTTATCAGGATTGGAATCGTGCTAAAGAAGAATATGGCCCTGATAAATACACTATTCGTCGTTATCAAAAACGTAATGGTGAGTATCAACAAAAGTCGAAGTTTAATATATCCAGTAAAGATCAGGCAAAAAGTATTATTGCTGCTTTAGAAGAATGGGTAGATAAAGAAGATTAGTCGTTAGTAGGGTAGAAGAGCAAAATACAGGTAAAAAATTATAATAATAACAACGCGGTGTTTGAGGTATTAACTCATCGCAAGGAGAATTAGTTATGCAAGCGCAACGCGGATTTTTTATGCAATTCTTAAAGTTGGCTGGGCCTTTTTGGTGTTCCGAAAACAAGGTCATTATCCGTCAACAAACCTTATTTTTAATTGTTCTTACTATCTTACAGATGGCGCTTGCCGTGATTGTAACCCAATGGAGTGCGGCTTTATTTGATGCGATTGAACAACGCTCTATGTCTGGATTATTGACTCAGATTGGCTACCTCATTTTGATCTTTGTCGCCAGTATCGTTGTGACGGCGATACATCTAAAAGTTAAGCGAGGTTTGCAAGTCGGTTGGAGAGCCTGGTTAACAGAGCGTGTTATTGGTCAGTGGATGAGTAAGGGGCGTCATTATCAAGTCACTCACATTCAGACCGCAGAGCATGATAATCCTGATGGTCGAATAGCCGAAGACATTCGAATTGCAACCGATGAAGCGATTACTTTATTGCATTCCCTGTTTTATAGTTTGTTACTACTCATTAGCTTTACCGATATTCTTTGGCATCTTTCCGGCGAGGTAGTTCTAGATTTAGGGTTATTTAGCTTTTCTGTTTATGGCTATTTGGTGTGGGTTGCTATCATTTACGCCTCTGTCGCTTCAGTTTTAGGTTGGTGGGTTGGAAAGCCATTAACCATAGCGACGAATGCCATGCAAACGGCTGAAGCTAATTTTAGATTCAGCTTGGTAAAAGCCAGAGAACATTCGCAAGCCATTGCGCTTATTCATGGTGAAAGCAATGAGCAAAGGCGTTTTCAGCATTTCTTTCAAGAAATTATTAAAGTTTATAATCATCAAACTAATGCCTGGTCTAACATACTTGTTTTTAACTCAGGTTATTCAGTCTTGTCCATGGCGTTTCCCATTCTTATTGCGGCACCGCGTTACATCTTGGGAAATATTACCCTGGGTGCATTGATGCAATCAGTACAAGCTTTTCAACAAATGTCCAGCGCCTTGTCCTGGCCAGCGAATAATATGCCTGCCATTGCTCAATGGCGTGCTTCGGTTGAGCGGGTTAATAGTCTGGTTAATGCTTTAAATGAATTGGAGTTAGAAATCGCCCGTCCCAATCCGCAAAGAATTTCAGTAGAAAAACCTGAACAGAATATCTTGGTGTTTGATAACTTATGCATCTCTAAGCTCAGTGGCGAAGTGCTCGTGTCTGATATTAATGAAAAAATTCACCAGGGTGCGCACTTATTGATTAAGGGGGATATGGCCTCAGGATCAAAACTGTTTAAAGCCATTGCCGGTCTTTGGCCTTGGGGTTCTGGACGTATTGAGTTGCCTGATGGCGAACCTATGTTCTTTATGTCGCCTCGACCTTACTTGCCTGATGGGACATTACGAGCTGCCATTTGCTATCCTTGTTTACCCGAGGGTTGCAGTTTAGCTTCACTGGATGAGTTGTTTAAGGTAGCTGGCGTTGGGGATTTACTGGAGCAACTTGAACAGGTGGATGAATGGGATAAAGTCCTGACTCGCGAACAGCAGCAGCGCTTAGGTTTTGTGCGTTTATTGTTATACGCACCTAAATGGGTGTTGATAGAAGAAGCGTTTGACTCATTAAGTCCTGAGGCAGAAGAGGTTATGTTACGTCTGATTTGTCAGCAATTACCTGATGCAACTTTAATCATTCTTTCAAACCAACCGGTTGCCGAAGCCTTTCGTTCACGACGAATTATCTTATAAAACAAGTGATAGACGATTGGGCTTTATGAAACTAACATCACACAATACGGGTATTAAAAAGCTGCGTGGCGTTAATTTAGGCGGCTGGCTAGTACTTGAGAAATGGATGACGCCCAGTTTGTTTGAAGGTCTGCAAGCCCTTGATGAAACCTCTTATTGTGTTGAGTTAGGTAAGCAGGCTCGGCAATCGCTAAAAACACATTGGGATACCTTTATTACCGTTGACGATTTTGCCTGGCTGGCTAGCATCGGTATTAATGCGGTCAGGATTCCCGTCGGTCATTGGATTTTTGGCGTAGGCTATCCTTATCATTCTGCTTATGGTGAGTTCTTAAGCCCTTATGTAGAAGGCGGGATAGAGATACTTGATCACGCCTTCGATTGGGCGGAACAGTATCAATTGCAGGTGGTCTTAGATTTACATGCCGCACCGGGATGTCAGAATGGCTTTGATAATGGGGGTATTCAAAATGTCTGTGACTGGCCTAACAATGCCAATTATATCAATTATTCGTTAGAGGTATTGGAGCGTCTTGCCGAGCGTTACCAAGATCGCTCGGCCTTACATGCGATTGAAGTATTGAATGAACCGCGCTGGGATATTGATACTGATGTATTAAAAGCCTATACCACGGCGGCTTATCATCGTATTCGCCGCTACTGTATAGCGGATCAAGTGGCTATTGTTTTTCATGATGGGTTCCGGTCATTTCATGAGTATGAGGGGTTTTTAGCAGAGCCAGAATATAGTCATGTCCTATTCGACATTCATCGTTATCAATGTTTTGATCCGAAGGATCAGGAAGCCGATATTTATACCCATATCGTGCATTCTGTCGTTGAGTGGAAGCAAGAGGCGGATGCTATTATTCAAAACCTGGGACATGCAACTTATGTCGGTGAATGGAGTTTAGGTCTGGATTTAAAAATGGAAACACAGTGGCTACAAGGATCTTTTGATGATCCCGTGCAGACCATCGACGCATTTCAGCAGTCCCTTTTCTACAAAGGCTATGCGGCGGCACAGTTACTGACCTTTGAAAAATACTTGGGATGGTTTTTCTGGAGTTATAAGACTGAAACTATGCCGCAATGGAGTTTTCGTGATTGCGTGGAGAAAGGCTGGTTACCTGAACGCTTCTGAACAGAATACCTACGTTGAACTAGGTTTTGGTAAAGATTAAATCCCAAACACCGTGGCCTAAGCGGATTCCCCTCTGCTCAAATTTGGTTAGTGGGCGGTATTCCGGGCAGGGGCAATAGTCATGTGTTGGGCTGGTATTGCTTAGGCTCGCATCTGCTGATAATACAGCCAGCATCGACTCAGCATAATCTTGCCAGTCAGTTGCGGCATGGAAATAGCCACTAGTTTTTAATTTCTTGTTTAATAACTCAACAAAGCTGGGTCTAACGATACGTCTTTTATGATGCTTCTTTTTGTGCCAAGGATCAGGAAAGAAGAGGTGTAGACCCGCCAGGCTGTGATCAGGCAGTTTGTGTTCCAGAATATCAATGGCATCGTGACAATAGATTCTGACATTACTGATATTTTGTTCATTCAACAATATCAGTAAATGACCCACGCCCGGCTTATGTACTTCAATGCCAATATAATCTTTGTCTGGATTAGCGGCAGCCATTTTAGCCAGGCTATCACCATTACCAAAGCCTATCTCAAGAAAGAGAGGCGCTTCACGGCCAAATACCTGGGTAAAATCATAATCCAGTTTAGGGTCCAGACAAAACGTATCCCAGTGATGATCTATCGCCTGTTGCTGGCCGGGTGTGAGGCGTCCTTGCCTTCGGATAAAGCTGCGAATCCTTTGCGGCAGAGTTTGTTCAGCATCGCTCATGCAGGTTTAAAAAAACAGACCATCGATAGGTGAAGAAGCAGAGGCAAAGCGCTTTCTAGGCATACGACCTGCTAAAAAGGCTTCCCGACCGGCTTCAATACCTTTACGCATAGCTGAGGCCATGAGAATTGGGTATTTTGCTTCCGCAATCGCGGTATTCATCAGTACACCCGCACAGCCTAATTCCATCGCAATCGCCGCATCTGAAGCCGTACCCACGCCTGCATCAACGAGAATAGGCACCTTAGCATTTTCTATAATGGTTAAAATATTGTATGGATTACGGATGCCTAAACCTGAACCTATCGGAGCGGCTAACGGCATGACCGCAATACAGCCAATGTCTTCCAATTTTTTTGCGGCGATAGGATCGTCATTGGTATAAACCATCACATCAAAGCCGTCTTTAACCAATAGTTTAGCGGCGGCATAGGTTTCTTCGACATCAGGAAACAGTGTTTTCTGATCAGCCAATACCTCTAGTTTAACCAACTTATGGCCACCCAATAACTCACGACCCAAGCGACAGGTTCTTACCGCATCTTCTGCGGTATAGCAGCCGGCGGTATTGGGTAATATAGTGTATTTATCGGGTGAAATAACATCCAGTAAATTGGGTTCACCCGGGTTTTGACCAATATTAGTACGTCGAATAGCCACCGTGACAATTTGAGCGCCACTGGCTTCAATGGCTAAGCGGGTTTCTTCAAGATCTTTATATTTTCCCGTGCCCACTAGTAATCTTGAGTGATAAATGGTTCCAGCAAGAACAAACGTATCTTCTTGACCACCACCAATCGCGTGGACTATTTCTAAAGCATCTTGATCGTGTAACATTTGAGTACTGTGTTGTTGGAAGGGTAGTATTTCTTTATTTAATTCAACTGCAATTTTCTTTCCAGTTAAACCCAGGCTATCAATAACATTTGCAACAGTGATATTTTCAGCATATTCCTGTGTTTCACCATTCACATAAACAATCATTAGTTCAAACTCCCGTTGGAATTGATCTGTCTGCGTGTTTTGACGGCGGCGGCCAGATTGCGTAATAAAGGTGCTGTATCTTCCCAAGATAAACAGGCATCAGTAATGCTTTGACCATACGTCAATGCTTGACCTTCAATAACATCCTGATTACCGGCTTTTAAGTGACTTTCAATCATAACACCTATGATTCTAAGGTCACCATTAGCAATTTGGTTGCAAACGTCATGACCTACGATGAGTTGTCGTTGGCATTGTTTTAAGCTGTTAGCGTGACTAAAATCGATCATGATATTAGGTTTTAAGCCGGCTTGTATCAAGCCTTCTGCCACTTGTTCAACACTCACCGCATCATAGTTAGGACGGCCATTACCGCCTCTTAAAATAATATGCACATCTTCATTACCTGTGGTTGAGAAAATAGCCGAATGTCCGGCTTTAGTTAGCGATAAGAAATGATGAGGACTCATCGCCGCTCTAATCGCATCAATAGCAATTTTGATGGTGCCGTCTGTTGAGTTTTTAAAGCCGATGGGACACGAAACCCCAGAGGCTAGTTCTCTATGGCCTTGGCTTTCTGTCGTTCTAGCGCCAATAGCGCCCCAGGCGATTAAGTCAGACACATATTGGGGTGAGATCAAGTCCAGATACTCGGTAGCAGCCGGGACGCCCAGTGTGTTGATATCGAGCAAAACCTGTCTGGCTAAGCGCAAGCCTTTGTTGATATTAAAACTAGAATCAAGATCGGGGTCATTAATTAAACCTTTCCAGCCCACTGTAGTACGTGGTTTCTCAAAATACACCCGCATGACAATAATCAGCTCATCTTTTAGCTCATCTTTGAGGATTTTTAATCGACTCGCATAGTCTAATGCCGCTGTTGTGTCATGAATTGAACAGGGACCTACGACAACCAGTAAGCGTTCATCTTCGCCACTTAACAGATTATGAATCTCTGTTCTTGCGGTAAGTGTTGTTTGTGCTGCCGTCTCGCTAATAGGGGTTTCATCGTGGACTTGAGCGGGTGGAATGACTTCTTCAATGCCACAAATTCTCAAGTCATCAGTGTTATATTTAGTTTGCATGCTAGCTACCAAGCTGTTGCTGTCACAACAATGATTATTAAATCATAGCATTTTAACTGTTTTCGGGAGTTTCTTGTGAGTTTTTACTATTGAATTGCTTGGATGGCCTTTTCAAGTGTTAAAAAACTATAGCTAAAAGGCGTGGTAGTATCAGCATTAATATCTTCTCTAGTAATCTCTGTCCAATCATTCCAGTCGATTTCAGGAAAATAAGTATCACCTTCAACGGCTTGATTAATGAGGGTTAAGTAAAGTTTATCAGCGAGTGGTAATAGCGCTTTATAGAGCTCAGAGCCGCCAATAATAAACAGTTCGGGCGTCTGTTTACAAGCGGCTTCTAATGCGGTCTCGATAGTATTAAAAACCAGGCAACCGGCTGGTTGATAGATCGTATTTCTGCTGATGATGATATTGGTGCGTCCTGGTAAAGGTCTGCCAATAGATTCATAGGTCTTTCTACCCATTAAAATAGGCGATCCCATCGTGATTTGCTTAAACTTTTTAAGATCCGCTGATAGATGCCAGGGCATTTTATTATTAAGACCGATCACTCGATTGCTCGCCATGGCGACGATAAGAGATATTTTCATTTTCTTTAAGGGTATGCTTTGATATTCTTTAACGATTAACGGCTTAAAATAGCATATTAAAATCAGTCTATGAAAAATATCTTGCTTGTATTTACCGGTGGCACTATTGGTTCAATAGCGTCCGAGGGCACTATCAATACCACGAATACGGCTTCCTATAAACTGCTAGAGCTATTCAAGCAGCAGGATACTAGTCATCAGCCCGTTAATTTTACATCTATCCAGCCCTTACAAATCTTAAGTGAGAACCTTGCGCCTAAGGCTTGGCAGTTATTGATTCAGGCGATAGAAGCCGAGCAACCTGAGCAGTTTGATGGCATTATTATAACGCACGGCACGGATACCTTGGCTTATACAGCATCAGCGCTCAGCTTTTACTTTAATGCGCTTAAGATTCCTTTATTGCTAGTGTCCAGTGATTACCCTTTAGACGATGTTAGAGCGAATGGTTTAAATAATTTTATCTGTGCGGTTGAGTTTATTCGTCAAGAGTTGCAAGCGGGTGTTTTTGTCCCTTATTGCAATCAAGGGCAAAGCACGCAGATCCATAGAGGATCGCGTTTGACTTGTTCTTTACAATTGACGGGCGATTTTTTTAGCGTGCAAGCCAAGCATTTGATGGACTATGAAAATCAGGTCTTTAGTCTATCTGCTTCAGCACTCAATGAGTCCAACCATGAATTAACGCCTGTTAAATTAAAGGCAGACTTTTTTGACCATATCTTGATGATTAAACCCTATCCAGGGCTAGATTATAGCCAATTCAATCTGGATCATGTTGAAGTGGTTTTGCATGATTTATACCATTCAGGTACTGCCTGTGCTTCAAATCAATGGGGTGAAAATCATTCATTGCTTAATTTTATCGCCCGATGCACTCAACAACATATTAAAGTCTATCTGGCGCCTTCGATTAAGTCAGTTGATAGTTATCAAAGCACGCGAGTTTTAATAGAGCAGGGTGCCAACATGATTTGGAATACGTCCATTGAGGCCGCTTATATTAAGTTAATGCTGGCTTATGGTAATTTTACGGAGGAGCGGCAAATAGCTGAGTTCTTGGAAAGGAATATTGCCCGAGAGCATTTATGACGTTTTTCCGGTATTAGTCAATATCAACAACGAAAGTCAAGAGCAAGAGCATCCTTACATCCCCGCCCTACAGAGACGGGTTTTTTCGGACAACATGGATAAATTATCCAGGTTACAATTTTCACAAGTAACTGCCGCTTTAGTCGTTGATGAGTTGGATCTTAAAGTTGATGTTATTGGATTTATCATTTAAAAAAGAGTTTTTACTACCGGGCTAATATCTTCTTCGTAATCGATACCATCAATGCCAAAACCGAATAACTTTAAAAAGTCATCTGTATAAGCTTTATAATCAGTCAGCTCTAACAGGTTTTCTTCAGTCACTTCAGCCCAAATCGCTTCAACACGGGCTTGTACACGGGCTTCCAATTCTTTTTCATCAACGCGATAACGGTTGGCACTATCAATTCTTGGCTCATCCGTATACAAACATTCGGTAAACAAGCGTTGAATTTGCTCAATGCAATGTTCGTTAGTGCCTTCTTCTTTCATGATTTTAAATAAAATCGATAAATACAAAGGCATTAAGGGAATAGCCGAACTGGCTTGAGTCACTAACGCTTTTAAGACCGCCACATTAGCACTGCCGTTTACGCTTTGTAGTTTTAAATTAATCGCCTTAGCTGCACGATCTAGATCTTCTTTTGCTTTGCCAATAGTGGCTTGACCATAAATAGGCCAGGTTAATTTATCACCCAAATAAGTGTAAGCAACCGTTTTTGCATTCTCGGCTAACAAATCAGCTTCTTGTAGAGCATCAATCCATAATTCCCAATCTTCCCCACCCATTACTTTCACGGTATTAGCAATTTCTTCTTCAGTAGCCGGTAATAAGGTAATCTCGTTGATTTTTAGTTTATCCGTATTTAGATTTTTTGAAGTATGAGCGGCACCAATAGGCTTAAGAACCGACGTATAAACCTGTCCAGTGACTGGGTCAGTGCGACGTGGAGAGGCTAAGCTATAGATAATTAAATCAATCTTGCCCAAGTCCGCTTTAATTTTCGCTAAGACCTGATCTTTTATCGCCGTTGAAAAAGCATCGCCATTAATAGTATAGGCATATAAACCGGCTTCTGCAGCCGCATCATGAAAAGCCGAGGTATTGTAGTATCCAGCAGACGCTGTTTTTTCTGAAGGTGGTTGTTCATAGCAAACACCTAAGGTTTTTGCACCTGCGCCAAAGGCAGCCGTAATGCGAGAGGCTAAACCATAGCCGGTAGAACAGCCAACAACCAGCACATTTTTAGGACTATTGTTTGTTTGCTTGGCTAGCTGTCCATTGGCTTTGATATAAGCAATTTGTTCTTCTACATTTGCCTTGCATCCTTGTGGATGTGCGTTAGTGCAAATAAAACCTCTAACCTTGGGTTTAATAATCATAAATCGACCTTACTAAAAATAAATGAGTTTCTATTGAAATTATCAGAAAAATAGAGTGGCTAAATTATACACTAATGACCCTATCATGTATTAATTGGCGTATCTTCTTGATAACGACGACTGACGAATATAAATAACACAGCCGTTATTAACATTAAACCCGTAAAAAACCAGAAATAACGGGCACCGGCTAATTGACTCGTCCCATCTGGATTATGTATAAAGAAGTTAACCGCACTGGTAAACAGATTACCCACCGCTACCGATAAATAATAAAAAGCCATGATAAAAGACTTCATGGTTTTGGGCGCTTGAGTATAAGAAAACTCAAGGCAAGTAATTGACACCATCACTTCCGCAGAGGTTAATAAAATATACGCTAATAATTGCCAAACAATAGAAGGTGTTAACCCCTCATCCAACTGCATTTGTAAAATACTCGGTATAGCAAAAGCTATCACCGTTATGAATAAACCAATCTGCATTTTTGTCAACGGTGTTAAGGTCAAAACCCGACTCAACAAGGGATAGATCACATAAGAAAACAAGGGCACTAAAAGCATAATCAATAAAGGATTAGCCGCTTGAATTTGTGAAGGCAATAATTCAACACCCAACACCATCCGATCCATTTTCTGAGCCTGCACAATCCAGGAAGATCCTGTTTGATCAAACAGCGCCCAAAACACCGCAATAAAAGCATAAATTGAAGCTAGCTTAGCTAAACACGTTAAGCCGACTTGACTGCACATTTCCTTAATAAAATGAATTCCAGCAGGAGGGACATGCACAAAACGATAACGTCCAGACCAAAAAATGAGCGTCGCTAATAACATCAATAATCCCGGTACCGCGAAAGCAACACTCGCCCCATAATGCTCTAATAACCAGGGTATAATCAACATAGCACTAAACGCCCCCAAGTTAATCGAAAAATAAAACCAGCTATAGACTTTAGACATTAAATGCTGATTACCCACTCCAAATTGATCGCCAATATGCGCAGACACACCCGCTTTAATCCCACCGGCTCCGATAGCAATCAGCGCTTGCCCCAACAATAACCCCATTCGGGTGTTATCAATGGCTAAAGCAAAATGCCCCAAACAATACAGCGACGATAACAAAATAATGGTTTTATATTTTCCTAATACCCCGTCGGCCAATAAGGCCCCTAACAAGGGCATAAAATAAACACTCGATACAAACAAATGAAAATACCCTTGGGCTTCATTGTCTGACATTACATCCCGTTGACCGGATTCATTCAATAAATACTGGGTCATAAAAACCACTAATATGGCTCTCATCCCATAATAGCTAAAGCGTTCAGCCGCTTCATTAGAAATAATATAAGCAATACCTGTTGGCAAAGACGTTAATGATGGGTCTGGTTTTGTGTTATACATAAGATTACATTTTTAAGGACAATTTATAGATAATACCGATTAAAGGGTACTATATATGTGTTGACAGATCACATTTTTTTGCTACCATAAATATACATTGCTTATCTATTAAATGGAAAAAATGACAGTCACAGCTGCAAAATGGGGTAATAGCCTTGCAGTACGCATTCCGGCATCTGAAGCGAAAAAAGCATCAATCAGGGAAGGTGATGAAGTCGATTTAACCGCCTCACAAAAAGGCAGATTAATCCTGCGAAAAATAAACAAAGAGATCAATTTTGATCATTTATATGCACAAATGACCCTTGATAATTGCCATTCAGAAATCGACTGGGGTGTTTCTGTAGGACATGAGGATATTGAATGGTAAACGTTAGTGGTTACTCAGGCATAGACGGTGTGACCAAAGCGAATCATGGTTAATCTGTTCTAACTTTACGAAAGAGTTCTAAGGTTAAAACTAAATGTAAATGTACTCATCGTATTATCATAGATCACAGCACACTCAATAGCTTGTCGTCAGACATACAATAGCTTATTGCCGAGCATACAACACTAAGCGCCACCACACATAATACGTCCTTTGAACCCATCGAATACAGGCGAGCCAAGCAGGGTTGTGGGATACGTTTTTTTTAGCACTCTTTGGAACAAGTCATGGGTACTGTCCTCTAAGCTCATGTATGAGATACTGAAACAGCACATACGTGTTGATTAACGGACATGAGTGCGCTCTCTTTAAGTATTGAGTGTGCTATCTCTAAGTATTAAGTGTCCTCTTTTCATGTATTGGGTGTACTACCCCTTGGGTATTGAGTGTGCTGTCTTCAAGTATTTTATGTGTTGCGCAAGGGATAGGGGTGTTCTCTCTGTCACTAATGGATGCTTTTTAAGGCATTATTTTGCATTATGGGAAGACAGGGGCAGTGTAAACTTAAAATCGATGGGTGTAGAATGCAGAGAACCCCTCAACCTAACTCATCCAGATGACGTTTTATGTTATGATGAGCCTGGTCTTTAACCCCTTCCTTCGCTATTTATGATCAGTAAATACTTCAATCCTTACACGGACTTCGGCTTTAAAAAACTCTTTGGTGAAGAAGCCAGTAAGGATTTGTTAATTGATTTTCTAAACCAGTTACTACCGCCACAGC
>Ga0118677_10001088_pt1 | contig 58386 bp, 50 predicted proteins | sample AliMusrvi5mmetaG_FD_86154 | JGI IMG/M metagenome (GOLD analysis project Ga0118677, IMG submission 86154)
TTACCGCGAGGACCACAACCAGACTCGTGACCGCAACTCCGCAGCCAATCACTCCATCCTGCGCCGGATGGCTCTCAACGCCCACAACCGCATGCCCTTCGAAGGCAAGAAGCGCAAGAGCTTGCCGAAACGCGAACTCCGCGCCACACACGATCCTCAATATCTCGAACAACTCCTCTCCCTAATGTAGGGACCCTGCACAATTGATGCATTCCTAGGGTTGACAGATGCTGCAGATACGCTTGATTTCCCGCCCATGAATTCCTTCACAAGTCCCTTACGAGCCATCCTCCCCCATGTGGCTGGGTTGGCACTTGCCTTCACCTCCTCCATTTTCGCCGCAATGCCCGAAACACCTGCTGACGTCAAAGCTCCACCCTCCGATGCTGAAAAAACCGCCTCAGGCCTTGCCTCCAAGGTTCTCCAAGCCGGCAAAGGCACGCAGAAACCCTCCGCTACGGACACTGTTACTGTACACTACTCCGGTTGGACCACCGACGGGAAACTCTTCGATAGCTCGGTGCAAAGGGGACAACCCGCTAGTTTCCAGCTAAACCACGTGATCAAAGGCTGGACCGAAGGACTGCAACTCATGGTCGAAGGTGAAAAACGCCGCTTTTGGATTCCTGCCAATCTTGCCTATGGCGACAACCCCGTTGGGGGACGTCCGGGTGGCATGCTCGTTTTCGATGTCGAGCTGCTCACTATCAAGGCCGCACCTAAGCCTCCTCCCATACCTGAAGATGTGGCTAAAGCTCCAGAATCAGCTGAAAAAACCGCTTCGGGTATTGCATCCCGCGTACTTGTCAAAGGCACCGGCACCACTCACCCGCTGGCAACTGACAGTGTGAAAGTCCACTACTCTGGATGGACTACCGACGGCAAACTTTTCGATAGTTCTGTCCTGCGAAACGAACCCATTGTTTTCCCGTTGAATCAGGTCATCCCCGGTTGGACCGAGGGCGTACAACTCATGGTCACGGGTGAAAAGCGCCGCCTTTGGATCCCCGCGAAACTTGCTTATGGCGACAACCCTGGCGGCGGAAACCCAAGCGGAACGCTCGTGTTTGATGTTGAGTTGCTGGAAATCCACAAATGATTCCGTGCCGGGCACAACTCGTGGCGCCCTTGGCCCTGGTTATAGTCTCCTGCGCGCCTGATGGAAGGCCACGCCACCATCTGGGCGCGTCTGACGACGGGATGTCTCCTACCGTGCGAACCACACCTGTAAAACCTATCAGCACGAAAGAACGGGGGAAGGTTATTACCGTTACCTTCGAGGACTTCTACGCTCTGCAACAATCCGACAAGGTATTGCTCTATGATGCCCGCCTCGCCTTCTTCTACAATCTCGGCCACATCCCCGGCGCTATCAACCTGCCCAAAAACTCTGACGATGCAGCCATTGCCGCCCGGGAGACAGAAATCAAGGCTGCCCTGAAACAAGGCAAAACCATTGTCACTTACTGTACTGGCATCAACTGCGTGGATGCACGCACGCTTGCAGACCATATTTCCAGATTTGGCTATCCTGTTGCCGTGTTTGCCGGAGGCTGGCACACATGGCAAGAAGCTGAACTGCCTACCCAGTAATTTCACCCTACCATCATGCAATCATTCGCCAACGTCACTGTCGATTCCAAGGCCAATATCTATTTTGATGGCCATGTCATTTCCCACACCCTGCGTTTTGCAGACGGCACACGCAAGACCCTCGGGCTCATCTATCCGGGTAAATATCATTTCGGTACTGCCGCGCCTGAACAAATGGAGATCATTTCCGGCGCGTGCGAAGTCAATCTTGACGGCTCGGAAGAAACCCTCCCCTTTCCTAGCGGAGAATCATTCCACATTCCCGGTAACAGCGGATTTACCATTCAGGTAAAAGACGGCATCTGCGAATACATCTGTTCCTTTTTGCCAGCCTGATGCCCCGGACCGCGACGTTGTGGAATCTATCCGTGTGCGCCCTGGTGGCGGCTCTGACCGCCTCATGTGGCATCCGTATCCCTATCGAAACACGGTCCGGCAAACTGCCTGCAGCTAACAAAATCATCGCCCAGACCGGCACTCCAGCCAAGGATCCGGATCTGCTCGTTTGGCTCATTGCCGATGAATACCACACCGGCATGGTTTTTCCATATGACTGGCTGCTAGAGTCAGGATTCATCCCACCGGCAGGATTCGGCAATCCGAAATACGTAACGATGAGTTGGGGTAGCCGCAAGGCGTATGCACTGGACGCCAAGCTGGATTTCTGGCTTTACACACGCGTCATTTGCGCCCCCACGCACTCGGTGATGGAAATGATCCCCTCGAATTGGAATGTGGCGGAGGTTTGCCCCCAACAGAGGATATGGCGCAAGCTTGTCCCGCGGGACTGTGGCCCCGCGCTCGCGGCCTTCCTCAATCAATGTTGCACCACAGGACCTGACGGTCGGCCTATCGTCCGGAGCAAGTCCAGTTGGGGTAACGGCGTCCAGTTGGAAGGCCGTTACTTGTATTACATCCCCCGCGTCTGCAACGTCTGGACTGCCCAAGCCATTGAATGCCTCGGCGGGAAAATGGACCCGTGGTTCGGCCTCACCGCAGATGGCATAGCCCGCCAAGTGGAAAAACCACCTAACAATTTTGAGAAAATCTGGAACGCTTATCTGAAGGAATAACCTTCTACCCACAAGCGGCCTGCTCGTCTTCTCAATCTGCCCCCACCAGGGAGGTTAACCGAGGCTGCCGCAGCCGGAGCTAATAAACCGATGGCTCGCTCGATCAATGCACGGTCGATCGAAGGCACCCGCTGATCCATGAGATAATTCCGCAGGGCGACGTGCTGCATGGCTGGGGGGAGCTTCCTCAATGCAGGCAGGTGGATGCGTCCCTGGGGATCCATTATCCCCGCACTCTCCACCACAGAGTTTTCTGCATCCTCACGCACTGTCTCATCCGCCGCACCGCGGACGAATGCCGTCACCGAATCACGTTGGGAAATGGCATCCAGCAGCGGGAACACCTCACTGCGCAGGCGGTTACGCACCGCCACTGGTTCATGATTACTGGCATCCTCGCGCCAGCGGTAGCCACGTGACTCCAGCCAGGCAACCAACTGCGCATGACGCACGCCTAACAAGGGACGAACAAGACTCAATTCCATTTTTTTCACACACATTGTTTGTTCTTCCCGCATGCCCTTGAGTCCTCGGGACCCCCGCAACAAATTCCATAATACAGTTTCCGCCTGATCATCCGCATGATGTGCAAGCAGCACCCCGCGGCAGCGGTATTTGCGCGCGCACTCCACGAAAAACTCATGCCGCGCGTTGCGGGCGGCGGTCTCCATCGACTCCCCACGCTGCACCATCCTCTCCCGCACATCCACCCGGCCGATTTCGCATTTCAATTCTAGTCGATCTGCCAAGCGTTGAACGAACTGTGCGTCCCCGGTGGATGCCCGTCCACGCAAGCGGTGATCGAGGTGACATACCACCAGATTACTGAACCCAAGCTCCGCCAGTAAATGCAGCAAGGCCACAGAATCGGCCCCGCCAGAAACACCCACCAGCCAGCGCTTGCTGCGGGATTTGCCCTCAATCCAAGGGATGTGTAACTCGGTGGCCACAGCCTCAGTTTGACCATCTCCCGCCCGCCGCGCAACTCCCATCCTCGGGCAACGCCCTTCACCCGTATTCTACGCTATTTCCCACGACTTCCCTCCGTATGCATAATTTCTTAAATTTCTTTTCAAACCATCCTGAGAGGGTTACGTATCACGCGCCACATGAAACAGCTTATGATTCTCCTAGGAATGGGTGCAGCCTGTATTTTGGGCTACATGGCTGAGCCGTCACTACGGTACCAACTGACAGGCAACCATTCCCAACAAACCCGCCCGATTACAGTTTCCGGTGAGTCCGTAACTGTGGCTACCATCGATCCCAATACTCTTTCAGCCGACCAGTTACCGGCTAAGGTGACTCTCAAATCCAGTATCGCATACACCGACAAATCATCCGGTCTCACCCTGTCTTTCGCTACGGGCAGTTCGGTGAAACTCGTCCATGTCGAGGGAAGCAATGTGACGATCTCTCCTGCGGATACCACCCTTAAGCTTGTGGTTCCAATCGAAAAAACCGACCTCATGGATCAACTGGCGGCCAATCCGCCAAGTATTCCCAACGCAAAAAACTCCGACTCACAGCCCACCACCCCAGCAACGGGAATTTCAACGGAACCCGTCACCACCCCTGTGGCTGCCCCCGAGCCCGCTCCAGCGGCTACACCGGCACCGGAGCCTGCACCCACACCCGCTCCCGCCATGGAACCGGCTCCTGCGCCGGCACCAGAGCCAGCTCCAGCGTGGGAACCCGCCCCTGCACCCGCTCCTAACACGGATCCCGCCGCCGACCCAGCACCTAGTGCGGCACCGGCACCTTCTCCAGGAACAACACCACCTGCCACAGAACCCGCTCCATCCACCACCTCCGGCGCAGAGGTGGATGTGGTAAAGACGATGCAGGACAGCATCAAGTCCGGCCAGATCAAGGAATTCACATTTGACCAGGTTCTTTCATGGAAGGACGAGGGCTCCGAAAACGTGGGCGGGGAAAACTTCCAAGTAGGCTCATGCTCCTACAAGGCGGATACCATCTTTGGCGTCAAAACTATTCAGGCCAAAGCCTTCATCAAAAACGGCAAGGTGCAACGCTGGATAGGACTCAAGAGTGGTATGGATATCAAGTAATCCTGTCCAGGGGATTGCCGAAAGGGCACTTAGAAAGGATCTATCCTATTCTTGTCTTCCACCGAAAATTCTCAGTCCTTATAGGCTTCCAGAAGCCCTTGTGCCTTATCGGTGGTAATGCCCTCATGGAAGTCGTCATTGACCATGCACACAGGAGCAGTGCCACACGAGGCTAGGCATTCGGCGAACTCAATGGAGAAATTCCCACACGGTGAGACCGCTATAGGGTGGTGGTGTGGGTCACACTGAGATCGGTCGATGCCGGTGAGTTCGCACAGGCGCTCCATCAACTCGTAAGACCCTCCCATGGCACATGACAGAGTACGGCAGACGCGGATATGATATTTCCCAGGGGCGGACTGGCGAAATCCTGGATAGAAAGTAACCACCTCAAGCACCTTGATCGGTTCCAAGTCCAGTTTCCGGGCCACCCAACTGATAGCTTCGGCGGATATGAAACCAAATTTCTGTTGGACAATATGAAGCAGCGGCAGCGTAGCAGAGCGCTTGCTGGCTGAGTAGTGTGAGATGCGTTCATCTGCCTCGGCTTCGAGTTCGGCAGTGATTGAGAACGGCTCGAAAAATTTCGTACCTGGGGTCTCGTGCGAGGCTATGCTTTCTTCAAGGGTGGAAACGGACATGAAGGTGGGGTGACGGTGTTATTTCTTTGCCGGTTTGCCATTCAGCAGGTTTTGCAGGTGTTCGGTGACCACCACGGGACCGAGGTATTCATCCTCCTCATAACTTGCCTTGAGGATATCACCCTTCAGGTTTGTTAGGACGAGACTGGGGATATTTTCTTCCGGATACTTGAACTTATCCCTGAATTTTTCCACCTCGGACAATTTCAATTGCGGCCATGGTATGTTCAGCTTCTTGGCAAAAGCTTCCATGTCCTCCACCTTGTTATCGTGGGTAATCAGAATGATCTCAAATTTCTCGTTCTTGAATTCGTTATAAAAGTCAACGAGTTCCGGCGTATATTGGAGACAAAGCTCAGATGTGGACTCGGTGTAATAGAAGAGGTAGTATTTAGTTGGTTTGTGGAAGTCCTTGACCGGCTTGAAAGCCTTGTGGTCGAGCACGATCAGGTTTCCGTCAAGGAATGAGTCATATACACTTGCCGATGCCAGTTCAGCGGCAGTGGGCTTGGGTTTCCACTCGTTGAGGAGCTTGGCATCGGCGTCCGACAAGACTGAGGCCTTGAGCATGACCACGCTTCCATCATGCATCTTGAACTTGCCTGTTTTTTCACTGCTGGCTTCAGTCACGGAAACCAGATCAAGTTCTGCACTCTTGCCATCTTTGCGGGTCCATGTGCGGAACTCGGCGCGAGCAGAGGCTGTCAGAAGGCAAACCAGCAGTAGTATTGGAGTGGTTTTCATCGCAAATTCTCCAATAACATTACCGGTCGCACTCACCCATCACAAAATCCAGCGAGCCAAGAATGGCCGGGACGTCCGAAACCATATGCCCGGGAAGCAGACGGGAAACGATCGACAGGTTACAAAACGAGGGGCTACGGATCTTCAGGCGGTATGGAACTCCCCCGCCCTTCGAGTGAATATAGAAACCGAGTTCTCCTTTCGGATTTTCTGCAGCGAAATACACTTCGCCCTCAGGGGCGTCGATGCCCTGGGTGGAAACGATGAAATGTTGGATAAGTTCTTCCATCGACATCATGACCCGCTCCTTGGGGGGCAGCATGCCCTTCATTCCCGTCAGGTTCACTGGACCGTCGGGCAGGGTATCGAGCACTTGGTTGCAGATGCGTATTGATTGGCGTAACTCCTCCATCCGGACCTGATAGCGCGCGTAACAATCGCCATCGTCTGAGACCGGCACATCGAACTGATAGTTACCGTATGCCAGATATGGGCTATCCTTGCGGAGGTCCCGCTCCACGCCGGACCCACGGAGGTTGGGTCCCGTGAGACCCCAAGCGATGGCGGACTCGCGCGAGATCACCCCCACACCTACCATGCGGTCCAGGAAGATCTTGTTTTTGTCCAGCAGTTTGGAGATTTCCCCGATGGTCACCGTGCATTCTGTTAAAAACTTGCGCACTGCAGCGTCGAAGCCTGGCGGAATATCGCGGAGTTGGCCACCCACACGGGTGTAGGAAGTGGTGAAACGAGCGCCAGTGAGTTGCTCACAAAGGTTATGGACCTTTTCCCGCTCAGTCATGGTGTAAAGGAATACCGTCATAGCACCCACGTCCATGGCACAAACGCCGACACCTAACATGTGTGAAGAGATCCGGGCGAGCTCACAGCACAGCACACGCAAGGCTTGACCCCGCAGCGGCAGCGTCCAATCCATAAGTTTTTCCACCGCACATGCATAGGCTACGTTGTTAGCCAGCGGGGCGAGATAATCCAGGCGGTCTGTGTAAGGCACAAACTGGTTATAGTGCATGCTTTCCGCGATCTTTTCATCGCCACGGTGAAGGAATCCGATATCGGGATCCGCCTTATGGATCACCTCTCCATCCAGTTCCAGGATGAGCCGCAGAACCCCGTGAGTGGCCGGGTGGGATGGTCCCATATTGAGAACCATCCGGTCACCAACCAGATCGTCCGTCTCGCCACGATAGCTTTCGCTCGACTGGTCAGCACTGGTGAGGGTGTCTGGAGCTTCGATTTGAATGGAGGATTTACTCATACCGGTGCGCGGAAATAAGCTCGCAAAAATGCATGATTCGCAAGGGGTTTGTGAAAAAACTCACTGGCTGCCACGGCCGTAACGCTCGCGGAATTGCTGAAGCAACTTGTCCACTCGATCAGGGTCAGCCTTTTCGGTTTCCTCCGGAGTTACGGGCGTTTGGGATGTAGGGATCGCAGGAGCTTCGGGGGCGGGTTGGAAAACCGGAGCGGTAAATCCCTCCAGAACCTCTGGCGGTTCAGCAATCTGCAATCCGCCGACGACTTGGACAGCGGGTTGAGTCTCTGGGAGAGTGGTCGTAGTTGCGGAGTGGAGCAAGGGACGCCACTCATTCGGTTTACCTAAGGCTACAGGCAAAGGAGTCGTGACATCCTCGTTTTGCCTCAGAGTATTTTCCGGCAAACTATGGGAAGGCAGTGAAAGTGAAACCGGCGTGGTAGGCGGCGGCACTTGCTGTGGTTCCTCTGCTTGTTGGAAGTCCGCCGAAGGTGCGGCTGGAATTGCTGCTATGGGGACGGGTACAGCAGTAGGCACCGGCGGAGTAGTTTGAGCAACGGAGATTTGTGAATCCATGGCAGATGCCCGCAGCCAAGCCACACCTGCGGCTCGAATCAGACCCCGGGCATGAGCACCAGCCGTTGTGCGATCCAGGCGTTCGAGCACCTTGCTACCCAAGCCAGGCACGCGGGACTCCAGCAAAGCCACCATTTCCTCCTCTGTCAGCGGATGGAGTTCTATAACCACCTCGGAAAGACGATCCACCATGCCTCCGCTCAGACAGGGAATAAAGGCGCGTTCCCACACATCAATGTTAAGCGACAGTATCACATCCAAACGTTCCACGGACTGCCGCAGCGACGCCAGAAACGCTGCCAAACGCAATGCTGCCGTTTCGTCTGCTGAAATTCCTTCCAAATCATCCGCCACCAGCACTACGCGCATCAACTGTGTCAGGATGCCGAGCAAGGCTTGGAGTCGATCCATTTGCATGCCCTCACTGGGATTACCGCTGCGGATCGCATCCGCTAATATGCGTAGCCGCATCGGATTTTCTAACGGCACCAACGCAAATCGGGACCACGTATCCACCCAAAATGCAACCTCGCGGAGGGGTTGGCTGCTGCGTTGCGCTATTTCCATGCTCAGACGCGGCCCCAGAGCCTCCATATTCTCCTTCACCCAGCGGGCGGTGATCGCATTCGGATGATGAAAATCAAAAGTCTCCATCGGACGCGCCCGCAACGCCGTAAGTGCCCCATCGCGGTCCTGACAGGGCACCTCGCCGGATATCACCATGGGTTCCAACGCCTGTGCAAACAAGCGCCGGACCACCCTGTCCAGCACACGCAGACCGCCAGAGGCAGGTAACGGCCGCAACAAGCCGCGCAGCGTGTCATCCATCGCCGTAGCGGCATTGATCAGGCACCCGAATGAAGCGCGGAGTGGGATGAACTCATGGCTTGCCCCCATCTGATGCTCGATACGCGAGAGCAAATGCGTCTTGCCGTGCCCGGCCCGCGGAGAGCGTAACAGGATGCAACGCCCGGCTTTCTCCACCGGCTCAGACAGGAGATCATAAAGGACATCATATGCCTGCCGATTCACCGATTCCGCATGCGCCGCTGGCAGCCGTCCGAGAGTTTCGAAAAGCGATTGGAAGGGATTGTCGTTGGACATGATCTTGGCTTGTGACTTGAAAAGAAATTGCCCTTCTTTCAGCTACTCCACAAGAAAAGAACCCTCCTACTCCTCCCTTTCTCAGACAGGCCACTATAGCACCAATCCGGCAGAGCCGTAACCAAGAGGCGATCCAATTGAGAACTAACGTCCAATGGCCGCATCACATAAGAACCTCTGAATCACTGAGAACCTCTGAAAACACTGAAACATTGGAGCATTTCACCTTGGATATTCCGTTTTCCGGTATTTTCAGTGGCTTCAGTGCTATTCAGTATCTCAGTGGTTAACTGCATTCCTTGTCATAAAATTGACGCGAACCTGTCCACTTTTGATGAGTAAGGGACCAAATCACCCGCGATTACTGCGGTCTTCGACGGTGGCACCTTTTTGTGAGCGCTTGCGGACGTTGGCATCGAGGATGCGCTTCCTCAGGCGGATGTTCTTTGGAGTAGCCTCCACAAGTTCGTCGGTGTCGATGTATTCGATGGCGCGTTCGAGCGAGAATCGGATGGCAGGCGTGAGCTTGGATGTTTTGTCCTTGCCTGACGAGCGCATGTTGTCGAGGTGCTTTTCCCTCACAGGATTGATCGGTAGGTCGCCTAAGCGCGGGTTCTCACCGACTAGCATGCCGCTATAGACTGCATCGCCGGGAGCAACGAACAGGCTGCCGCGTTCCTCTAGCATCTGCAGCGCATAGGGTGTGGCAGTGCCGGAATCCATGGAAACAAGCGTGCCGGTCGTCCGGTTCTGGATGTCACCGGCGTGCGGCGCATATTCCTTGAACAGGTGACTCATAATGCCATGACCAGATGTTAAATTCACCAGTTCCGTTTCAAAACCGATCAGTCCGCGGGTCGGAATGTGCGCCCGGATGAATGTGCGCCCGCTGTGTTCGGTTTCCATGTGTTCCATCACACCCTTGCGGTTGAGCAGGATTTTCAGGATGCCCTGGGTGTAATCACCAGGGGCCTCGATGTAGAGAGTTTCAAACGGCTCCAACAAAGTTCCATTATCATCACGCCGATAGATCACTACCGGGCGGGAAACGCATACTTCGAAACCCTCACGGCGCATTTGCTCCACCAGAACGGCGATCTGCATGGCACCGCGGGCGGAAACATTGAAAACACCGGATAAATCCGTGTCCTCCACGGTAATCGATATGTTGGTTTTCAACTCGCGCATCAGGCGGTCACGGATTGCACGGGAGGTGACATGTTTGCCTTCACGACCAGCCAGCGGACCGTCGTTGATGGAGAACTGCATCGAAACCGTAGGCGGATCTATGGCCACGAACGGCAGCGGTTCTACGTCCGGAGAGCCAGCTAGTGTCTCCCCGATGTCGATGTTTTCTATGCCAGCTGCTATGCCGACGATGCCGCCCGCGCCGCAACCGTCCGAGTCTGAGGTGGCCAGCCCGGTATAGGTGAAAGTTTTCATCACTTTAGACTGCACCTTGGTGCCGTCCTGGCGGAGCAGCCAGATGGTGTCGCCTTTTTTCACGTCACCACCTAATATTTTCCCGATGGCCACACGGCCCACATAGTCGTCCCACTCGATGTTGGAAACGAGCATCAGGAAGGAGGCCTTGGGATCCGCTTTGGGTTCTGGAATGGATGCTACGATCTTGCGCAACAGTGGGAGGCAGTCCTTGCGCTCATCGTCCGGGTGATCCATGAAATATCCATCGCGTGCGGAGCCATAAACGAAGGGCGCGTTGAACTGTTCTTCGTCAGCATCCAGGTCGAGGAACAACTCCAGCACTTGGTCATGCACCTTGAGCGCATCAGATAGCGGGCGGTCGATCTTGTTGATGACCACGATCGGTTTAAGGCCTTCCTGCATCGCCTTGCGCAATACGAAACGCGTCTGCGCCTGTGGCCCGCCTGAGGCGTCCACCACCAGCAGCACGCCATCGACCATTTTCATCACGCGTTCCACTTCCGCACCGAAGTCGGCGTGACCTGGAGTATCTACGATGTTGATCGTGTAGCCTTCCCAAAGGATGGAAGTGTTTTTGGCCTTGATGGTGATGCCTTTTTCACGTTCGAGGTCCATGGAATCCATGGCCCTTTCGGTGGTGGCCTGGTTATCACGGTAGGTGCCGCCTGCCTGAAGGAGTTGATCGACAAGCGTGGTTTTACCGTGATCAACGTGGGCGATAATGGCGAGATTGCGAATTTTCAATGACATGGAGACGATGGGATGGGAGACCCCGGGAATGGACGGGGGCGGGGCTATGCACGCTTTTCACCGGTGTGGCAAGGCGGGATTCGAAAAGAAAAGCAACAATATTGCCCCGATCCGCCCCTATCGAGGGGCGGATCCCCTATTGTCGCGTCGATTTTGGGGTGGTCAACCCGGTTTTGAGACTCATGCTGTGAATGCTTTGCCCATGAATTGTTTCCGTGTCCCTTGGTCGGTGTTCTGGATTTTTTTGCTGGCCACGCTTTCCGCCGCCGGCGGGGAGGAAACTGCGACCAAGCCCCAAGTCACCCGTGCCGCAGTTGATGCGGCCATCCGCCGGGGAGTCGATTTTCTGGTGAACCACCAGAATGCAGACGGATCATGGGGCGGGCCCACACGCACCAAGGGGATCAATATCTATGCCCCTCTGCCAGGCGCACATCACGCCTTCCGTGCGGGAACTACCGGTCTGGCCCTGTCAGGCCTGCTCGATGTGGCGGACCCACGCCCTGAAGTCGCAGCCAGCATGGATAAAGCAGCGGTTTGGACAGCCTCAGAATTGCCCAAGCTCCGCCGGGCAGATCCCACCACCACCTACAATGTCTGGGGACATGCCTACGGGCTGCGTTCAATGGTGCGGCTCTATCAGCATGAGAAGGATCCTGAGGAAAAAGCCAAATGGGTACGCTTGGCACAGGAACAGGTGGATCTCGCGGACCGTTATGAGGATGTCTACGGCGGCTGGGGATATCTGGACCTCGATGGCCTGGCCACGCAGAAACCCTCCGGCATGCCGACCTCCTTCACCACTGCCACTGTTCTTTTAGCCATGGCCGAGGCCCGCGATGTGATGGGCGTGAAACTCGATGACAAGCTGGTGAAACATTCACTGGTTTCCCTCAACCTCCAGCGCACCCCGGATTTTTCCTATGTCTATGCCTTCCAACACCGGATGTACCCGCGCATCGACATCAACCGGCCTGCGGGCTCGCTAGCCCGCTCCCAATCCTGTAATGCCTGCCTCAGGATTTTCGGGGAGAAGGCTGTGACAGACGAGGTCCTCACCACATGGGCTGACCGCTTTCTCAACCGGGAGGGCTTTCTGGACATGGCGCGGAAGCGCCCGGTCCCCCATGATTCGTTTTTCAGAATTGCCGGATACTTTTACTATTACGGAACCTACTATTTCACCGTGGCAGCTAACCTGCTGCCGGAAGAGAAACACGGCCCATACGCAGAAAGACTTGCGGCCATATTGTTAGGGCGACAGGAGCAGGACGGCTCATGGTGGGACTATCCGCTTTACGATTACCATCAGGCATACGGCACCGGATATGCTCTCATGGCGCTGGCATGGTGCCGCAAATCCCTGCCCGCAGACTGACCCGCCCGCTTCTTCCCATCAAAAGTGGACAGCTTTGCGTCGATTTTTTGGCAAAGAAACCGATCAACCACAACCGGAGTGCGGAACCGTAGCGCAGCGGAGATAGCCGAGCACATTATCCTGAATAACGAGGCAAAGTTACTGAGCAGCACTGAGGCCACTGAAAATACCGGGAAGCGTACCCAGAGGCATAATGCTCCAATGCTTCAGTGTTTTCAGAGATTCTCGGTGATTCAGTGGTTCCTATGTGATGCGGCCATTGCACAAAGGATTTCCCCAATAACCCATAACTTTTAACGAATAACCTCTCCCTTCCTCTGCGCACTCTACGCCTGCTCTGTGCCCTTTGCGTTCCTCTCATTCAATATCCCCCACCCAAAATCCCAGAAGGGTTGAAACTATTTTTGAAATAACAGGGGCTGACAGGAGTATTCCCATGCGTATGAGTCCTTTGTGTGATCGCCGACGCTTTCTCTTCATGGCTGGAGCGGCCGGAGTCTTATCCCTCGTCCGCTCCCGGGCAGGGACACCCACCGTTTCGCCGAACTCCAAACTTCGCGTTCTTTCCATAGGAGTTGTCGGAACCATCGGGCGTGAGGACCGCAGGGTGATAGCCCAGCATCCATCCGTGGAGATTGCCGGACTGTGTGATGTGGATTCCAATGCTCTCGCAGAGGCTTCCAGCGAGCACCCGGATGCTTTCACCTGCCGTGACTACCGCGAGGCGTTTAGCGATCACGGAGACAAGTTTGATGCGGTAATCGTCTCCACTCCGGACCACAGTCATGCCCCTATCCTGCTTACGGCCATGGAACATCACAAGCATGTCTATGGTCAGAAGCCGCTCGTTCATCAGTTGTCGGAGCTTTCCATGGTGGAAAAGGCCATTGCCGCTCGGCCGAATCTGGTCACGCAGCTTGGCAACCAACGCATGGCGTCAGAAGGACGCCGTGCCGCCGTGGAAATCCTTCGCAGCGGGGCTCTCGGTAAGGCTGTAAAGGCCCACGTATGGGTTAACTCTCCTAGCGAACGAGCTTACTTCAACCTCGACCGCAAGCTGGGAGAGCCATCCCCACCACCCGCCCATCTCGACTGGAACCTTTGGCTCTGCGCCTGTGAGGAAACCGAGTATCGCGATGGGATCGCTCCAGTCATGTGGCGTTCATTGTGGAATTACGGCAGCAATGGCCTGGGAGATTGGGGATGCCATGTGTTGGATGTGATCTTTTTGGCCTATGGCTCGCTCCTATCACCCATAGCGGTACAAACCCACTGTATGCGCCCGTCTAACCCACAGTTCCACGCCCATCCATGCGCATCCACTATCACCTATGCCGTGGACTCCCAACAATTCCTGCACAAACAATTCGCGATTCATTTCAGCGATTCTGGCCAATCCCCCTCACGTGCTTCATTGGGTCTGCCACCGGGTAGCTATCCGGACAAAAACATGACCATTGTTGTGTGTGAGGGTGGTGTGCTTTGCCTGACAGCCGAGGGGCGCTTGGAAATCTGGCGGGATGGGAAGATGACATCCGGCCTCAAGATGCCCGGACTGCAGAAGTTCCCGCGTTTGAACCATCGACATGCCTGGGTCGATAATTGTCTCGGCACCAAGACCGAACTTTACACCCCCTTCAAGGATGCGGTGCGCATGACTGAAGCCGTTCAACTTGCCGTCAAGGCCACTCGTTTTCCGGGCGAGGAACTGCGCTGGGACAAGAATTCCCTAACGTTTCCAAACCACGAGGAGGCCACCAGGACCATCGTCCGCCGCACCTACCGCAAGGGCTTCTCCCCACCAGAAGTGTGGTGTTAGCCCCATTGTCAAAAATGGTTATCAAAATGAACCTTCAGAAATCCTACGCAAAGGCTCGCTGAGTTTCCGCAGAGAGCACAAAGGGTTTTCCCAATAACCAATAACTTTTAACGAATAACCTCTCTCTTCCTCATCCCCCCCTCTGCTCTTCCTATTTATTTCTAATTCATTATGACATCTCTTCCCCAACGGGGACACGTAACATAGCGAAGGGTTGCCGAGAATCGGCTACCCTGGGAATCTCGTGATAGACCCATCAACCCCCAACGGTGTTGCGTCCTCTTCAAACCCAAATCCCGTCTGCCTTTGCGCAACCTTTGCACCCTCCGCGTAAGCCTCTTCACTTCCCATCAGAAATCAAAAATCAATCATCAGTCAATCCTCTTCAAACCCAAAATCCAATCTTCCTTTGCGTAACCTTTGCGCCCTCTGCGTAAGCCTCTTCTCTTCCCATCAGAAATCAAAAATCGTCAATCATCAGTCAATCCTCTTCAAACCCAAAATCCAATCTTCCTTTGCGTAACCTTTGCGCCCTCTGCGTAAGCCTCTTCTCTTCAAAGCAATTCCGGCGGGAGCAGCGCTGCAAGATTCTTGATAGAATCTGCCTGATGCCTATTCGCTATGAGCAGCGCGTCCTCGGTTTGCACGATAATGAGGTCATCCACCCCTAACAGAGCCACTCGACTACCAGAGCGAGTGTTGAAGATAATGTTATTTTCCGAGTCGAGCTCGGATATGGCTTGGTTGGAGCGATTTTCCGCTCCGGTGTTTTCCAGGTATTTGGAGATGGAGATCCAGGAGCCTATATCATCCCAATCGAAGGTGGCCTCAATGTTGAGCACACGGTCTGCTTTTTCCATGAGCGCGTAGTCGATTGAGATGGCGGGTAACTCGGGAAACTGGGCGGCGATGGTGGCGGAAAGATCCGCCGAGCGACGGAGTTCGGAAACGAAGTTGGCCAGCACGGGCGTGTGCGTGGCCAGTTGTTGGATGACCGTCGGCAGCGACCAGACAAACATGCCGGCATTCCATGAGAAGCCGCCATGCCGGAGGAACTCCTCGGCCAGTTCGGGGTTGGGTTTCTCACGGAAGCGTTTCACTTCGAAGGGAGGGTTCTCACAATCTACACCGGGGATGTTCGCGCGCGCTCCGCGCTCGATGTAGCCGTATGACGGGCAAGCCCAGGTGGGATGGATGCCTATGGTGACAAGACCGTCGGACTTTTCTGCGACTGCCAGGGCGTCACGCATGACAGCTAGAAAACCAGCGGTGTCGCGGATGAGTTGATCTGCAGGCAAGACTATCATCACGGCGTCCGGGTTGCGGGCGGCAATAAGGCCTATGCCTAGGGCCACTGCGGGTGCCGTATCGCGTTTGGCGGGCTCGGCAAAGACGTTCTGCGCAGGCAACATAGGGACCGCTGCGCGCACGGCATCCACCTGGGATTGGTTGGTCAGAACAAGAATGTTTTCAGACGGGACCAGCCCGTCCAGACGGAGCACAGCCTGTGCAAGCAAGGTGCCTTGGCCGAAAAGGTCCAACAGTTGCTTCGGGCGGGCATTGCGGCTCAGAGGCCAAAACCGGGTGCCAGAACCACCGGCAAGGATCAACGCGAACGTGTTTTCGGGAGTAGGCATGACACGTGGAGCATGATGGGTTTTCTCAGATCCGGAAAGCGGAAATCCTCAACATTTTCGTTTCCAGTGTTGTCGATGGCGTGGCAGGAAGGTAAAGTGCCACCATGTCAGACGAGCATACCGACACGACTCCTGCATGGATCGAAACCAGCGCCCTCACCGCCCCAGCCCTGCTGGGAGCCGCAGCGGGCCTCTTGTTAGGTGATCTCATGCACCCCAGCGCCCGCCGCGCGGTGGGCCTCGGTATCGGCGCTCTGGGCGTCGCCGCGCTGCTGCCATTTGTCGTGGACGGCGTGACCAGTCTGGTCACAGGACCCAAAAGCAAGGTGGGCGTGCGCCGCAAGATCCAACGCATCCGCGATGCCGGAATCGGAACCCCGGATTACGACGAGGTGGACGAGGAACTGCGCGAGCAGGGATTGATCTGATCCGCCCTGGCTTGAGGCTTTGCCTTGATTCAAAAGTCGAAGAGTGCAATCTGTCCTAAAAGACGCACGGACACTGTGGCTGCTTTGCCTTGATTCAAAAGTCGAAGAGTGCAATCTCCTCACCCGCCAGCCCCACTCCCATGTCTGTGCTTTGCCTTGATTCAAAAGTCGAAGAGTGCAATCTGTCCTAAAAGACGCACGGACACTGTGGCTGCTTTGCCTTGATTCAAAAGTCGAAGAGTGCAATCTGGCGTCCAGCGCGGTCTCGTTGGCGATGATGCTTTGCCTTGATTCAAAAGTCGAAGAGTGCAATCTTTGGTCGGTGAACTCCTCGCCGTCCCAATGGCTTTGCCTTGATTCAAAAGTCGAAGAGTGCAATCTCCACAGGCGGGATGGGAACGCCTTTTCCCTGCTTTGCCTTGATTCAAAAGTCGAAGAGTGCAATCTACGCCGGATGGGTTGCTCTCGTTCGATGATGCTTTGCCTTGATTCAAAAGTCGAAGAGTGCAATCTTAAGTTGACGATGGGGTCAGTCATTTTTTAGCTTTGCCTTGATTCAAAAGTCGAAGAGTGCAATCTTTCAAAGCCGAGCTTGGTACCACCTTCCTCGCTTTGCCTTGATTCAAAAGTCGAAGAGTGCAATCTCTGCAGCTGGGATTCCTGGACCTAAGTGAGGCTTTGCCTTGATTCAAAAGTCGAAGAGTGCAATCTGCAACGCACCCGCACGGCCATGGGCTCGCTGCTTTGCCTTGATTCAAAAGTCGAAGAGTGCAATCTCTCAGGAAATGTTCCATCAGCCACAGGCAGCTTTGCCTTGATTCAAAAGTCGAAGAGTGCAATCTGGTGCGGTGTGCTTTGACCGGGTGGGCGGCGCTTTGCCTTGATTCAAAAGTCGAAGAGTGCAATCTCGAAGCGATTTGTTGCAGCGTCTTGGCGTTGCTTTGCCTTGATTCAAAAGTCGAAGAGTGCAATCTCATTTATCGCCATGGTTGCAGCAACGGCGGCTTTGCCTTGATTCAAAAGTCGAAGAGTGCAATCTAGTTTTTTCCAGAATGTCTGTCCGTTGGCCGCTTTGCCTTGATTCAAAAGTCGAAGAGTGCAATCTAATGGTGCGACGTACGCGGTGGAGATCATGGCTTTGCCTTGATTCAAAAGTCGAAGAGTGCAATCTTGCCAGGGCGCGCTTGGTGAATGCGTCTTCGCTTTGCCTTGATTCAAAAGTCGAAGAGTGCAATCTCAGGGAACTCTGATAGTCTTTCAGGATTCGGCTTTGCCTTGATTCAAAAGTCGAAGAGTGCAATCTGGGTTGGTGCGTGATGGCGCTTGGTATGTCGCTTTGCCTTGATTCAAAAGTCGAAGAGTGCAATCTTGGTCATGGTGGCTTGATCGTTGTCTTCCAGCTTTGCCTTGATTCAAAAGTCGAAGAGTGCAATCTGTCGTGTGAGGTATGGTTCGAGAATATTCAGCTTTGCCTTGATTCAAAAGTCGAAGAGTGCAATCTTGAGAACCGTGCGGACATCGCGCCGGATCAGCTTTGCCTTGATTCAAAAGTCGAAGAGTGCAATCTAGATTGAGTGATGCAAGGACGTCGTTAGGGCTTTGCCTTGATTCAAAAGTCGAAGAGTGCAATCTCGATGAAGAATCCAAAAACCACCATTTTAGCTTTGCCTTGATTCAAAAGTCGAAGAGTGCAATCTATCGTGGGAATGCTGGCCGAGGCCTGCCACAAGCTTTGCCTTGATTCAAAAGTCGAAGAGTGCAATCTGAAACCTTGGCCCCCCATTCAGATTTTCCGGCTTTGCCTTGATTCAAAAGTCGAAGAGTGCAATCTTGCTTTCTGGTCTTCATCATCCACCGGCTTGCTTTGCCTTGATTCAAAAGTCGAAGAGTGCAATCTAGGTGCATTCTTCGACTTTCATTATCAGTGAGTTATGAAGGAATCACGAAAACGAGATCCTATTACCAAAGCTGAATTTGCTCCATCATTTCCTCAGCGGCAACCTCAACAGCGGGTTTACCGTGGATGATGAATGCCTTTTCCCATTGGGCCTTGGTGATGTAGATGGCTCGGACCGCACCCTCATTGGGGACTGACAGACGGATGCGCCTGAGATGGGTTTCTTGCCGGGAAAAAGTGACGCATGGTCGGGCATAGACGCTGAACTGGATCATCTGGAACCCATCATCAAGAAGGAATTGCCGGAAATCGGTGGCCCGCTTCCGCTCTTCCTTCGTTTTGACCGGGAGGTCAAAGGCTACCATCAGCCATCCCATCTTGTAGTGGTTCGAGTCCATGGGCGGTAAGGGCCGGATTGAGCCGTAGTGACGGCCTTGCGAAAGGAACGAGTCACTCCTTCAATCACACTGCGCACATCGAGAGTGAGTTCAAACCAATCGACAGATTCGAGTGGAAACCCTGTCACCCAACGCCGGAATTCCTTGGTGACTTGCGGGTCTTCCTCGCCGGGATGATCACGAATCCACTTCGCCACGCGCCAATCCACACAAGGGCGGAACGGTTCCATCAGGTCATAAGCAAGCGGGGTGGAGCGTTCACGCACGACATGGGAAATTCCGAATGTGGGATCTAGGCCCACTGCAAACAGGTTTTGCAGGACTGTGGAAAGCAGCACTGCATAGCCGTAATTCAGCAGCGGGTTTGGCCCCCCGCCGTCACGCTGCCGTCTGAAATCGTCGGTTTCCGCCACATGATCGGCATAGATTCTCCAGAACAACTTTGCGCATTCCGCCTCCTTTGTGCGGGCATGGGTGCGGGAAAGACGGCCCAGACGTTCAAGCCGCTCGTCTCCGGGTGCAAGTTCGGATGCCAGGCTGAACTGATTTAGGCATTTGGCGTCAATGGTTTTCTGCCAGAGCCGTTGTCTGAGTTGTGCGGGAATGTATGCTTGCGCCCGGGTCAGCAGTGTATCCGTGGCTCGGTTCGCGGGAAGCAGTAAGGAAGCGGGTTTGAAATTCTCGCATATCACCAGTCCAACTCCGAATTTTGCCGCCTCTAATAAAAGTTTGGAGTGAATAGATGCCGAGAACGAAGTGATGATAATTGCCGCCACATCTTCCAGGGGAATGCTGCGCTCACCCTCATTGCTCTTGCATGTCAATTGCCCGTCCTTGCAGGAAAGCGAACACTCAGGAGCATCTATGCTGACGATGTGATAGGACATGTGGACCGCATTTGTGAGAACACGGCAGAATTATTGGTCACTCTCTTATTGAATAACCGGTGTAGCGTCGTGGAAGGATTTCCAAACCGCATTCGAGCAAAGGGCCAAGGGTTTTGTTCATCCCCGACCAAACCACGCCATTTTGTGCGGTTACATAACCTGGACGAATCATGTCAATCAGGAATGCTCCCCTGTTGTTTTTAATCGAGGTAATCCGCCAGATTCCAGAATAGTCCTGCCGTGAGCGAACCGGGCTTTTTGCCAAACGAATGAGCATTCCATTTCGTAAGGTCCTGATAGATTTCCCTCCATTTGCTGCGCGGATTTCAACAAGACGTTGCTGGACATCATGGAAGGGAATCACGACAGGCACCGGATCAAGGGCAAGACCGTAATTCTCACCAATAATCATGACGCCCTTGATATTCTTGAGTTTTCCTTTCTCATTTTTTGGAGCGAAGCCAAGAAGTATTCCCGCCCTTTTCTCATCCTGTTTCACTTTTATTACCCGACGCCCTCCTTCCACGCTTGATGTCGTCTGGCGTAGTCTCACCCGTGCATCCTCGCCTTCTCCTTCTATGGAATCCACGCCCCATGTTGTGAGTTCTGCTTTCACTCCCGAGCGGTCCGATGGAATGTGCTGCATGACGCGGCATTCGGCTAATGAGCGGCTCAGTCGTTCCTTCACATCCTTTGGAAGGTCGTCAAGGCGCACATCCTTTTCCTCGGAAGGATTCCCATCCTTGTCGCGGCGGAGTCTCCCATAGGTGGAAAAAATCCCAAGGCTACGGAGAAACTTCTTCTCATCCTCCGTGCGTTGCCGTTTGAGCATCGCCTGCCAGATTTTTCCTGTTTGATTCTGCCCATGGTATTGCAGCGGGAAGTAGTGGGCAGCGAGTGCGAGAGTGGCGGCGTCCAGCGCGTGGTGGAGGTGGGAGAGACCGCGAATTTCGTTTTTTGGCAAAACTTCCCCTGCGGAGTCGATTACCTCCGGGCACGCTTGGCTAAGAGTGCCGATGATTTTCCATGCCTTCCGAATCTCGGAGGTTACCGGGCCGGGAATCGGATCGATAGATGCTGTCGGGATTTTTCGTTTCAGCGCACCCATAGCGAGTTTCATCAGGTGGCTCGATTGCGTAAGTTGACCTTCGGTGAAGCTGAGTTTCTTGTCCTCGAAATCAGTGGTGGCGAGCAAGGCCTTGCGTGCCTTCTGACGACGGCGGTCGTCGTCATGGCCGGTGACTTTGAGTTTTTCGACGAATTCATCATAACGGCGCAGGATGAAGAGGGAGAGATTGCTTTTTCCTTCAACCGTTTTGCCTTCATTTTCGGCGATGAACTGCCGCGCCGTACGCTTGCCCTTCATCCTGTTCACCTCAGGCCATGTGAGCACCAAAGCGTGGAGCGCGTTTGTATTCCGTGTGGCGTAGGGAATGATGTGTTCGCGTTCAAGCTTGGGCAGATCATAGGCATCATATTTCTCGCCAGTGAAAGGGCAACGCCAATCCAGGTCCATGGCGATCCTGCATTTGCGTATAATCCCGCCGTTAGTTTCCATGTCAGGGGCGTTTTTTTCCAGATAGGCAACGGCGGCCTTGAAATCCTTGAGTCGGCTATTGAGTTCTGTGGCAATTTGCTTGGCCGTCATGCCGGAGAACTCACGCAGGTCTCTGGCAACTTCGACGATGACGCGTTCGACTTTTTTATCGTCAGTTACGAACTCTGTCAGAATATCATCCAAGAGGCGATCCAGAATCAGCATTCGGTGACGGACGAGGTGGTTGTTGGTAAGTTGCTCGATGGGGCGAACATCCTGTAGCTGGCGGACGCGCGAAGTAGGGTCGAGGGTGGCATAGAGAATTCCGTCGGAGGATTTGTTCTCCCCGTCCATATGCCGTGAGGATTTCGCGGGCCGGGTGGGATCATTACCTGCCAGAATTTCAACGACAACCTGCCGAAGGACAGGGCGGGCGTAGGGTGCGCGCCCGCTGGGATATTCAGGAGTGACGCGAGTGCGAATAAGGTAATCATCTAGGTTCCTGAAACTGGATTTCTCGGTTTTGCCCTTTTTCAGATTGGCAAAGGCCGTTTCCAGCGCTTTCAAGATTTCCGGGGAAGATCCGGCATGTTCGACCAAGGCGGCCAGTGAGATAGCTGCACCGCGTTTCCATATATCGAGCGCGTAATTGCGGGACGCCTCTGGCAGGAGTTGCCAGATAGGGAACAATTTCGAAGTCTTGGCGGCAGCTTTCCTGAATTCATCCTGCGTGGGATCGAGCACAAGTTGTTTCTCACTGTCCGGATGGAGTTTGAAATAAGCTTCAAAGTTGGTTGGCACATTGCCCGCTAAGGCTTTGATTTCCTTTTTGAGAATCGCCGCTGAAAGACTGCCCCTTTCGGATGCAAGCTTCCATAGGTGTTGGCGCAACTCGGATGAAAGAGGGGCACCGGCAACCTTGAGATTCGCGAGAATTCGCGCAAAGCGGTATTCAAGGAAGTCCTTGCACTTCGCCGATGGGACTTTGGCATATTTGTCCGCTAGATGGCGGGCTTCCTTGTCGTCTTTTCCTGTGGCAATGGCTTCATCGTAGGTATTCGCCCATGTGACAGGGCAACGGGCGATGATTCGGTTGTCGAAGCGTGGGACAAGTTGTCCGAAGAGCAGCCCGCCGTGAAAACGTTTCGGAAGTTTGATGCCAGCACCTGCAAGTTCCTTGCGGGCGACCCCACCAAGATCATCGGTACTCAAGAGCGAGCGAATGGTTGTGGAGTCGATCCCGGGAATTTTGTCCTGACAGAGGAATAGCAACCGACTGACCTCATCCCTTACAGTTTTCCGGGGGTATGCTGCATTGAGTGTTTTGTAAGGAAGCGTAGATGAGATCCGCTTTTCATGTTCCGCTGGATCGAGAGCCAAACAGCTGCAGACGGTTTCACACATGGTGTTGGTATTGTGTGATTCCATGAGAGTATAGGCATTGGTCACCTTTTCGGTATCCTCATCCTCCTCCTCGCCTCGAGCCCAGAGGGCATTCCCATCATATCCACGATTGTGGGCATACCAGCGGAGTACGGTCCAAAGCTGCCAAGCATCCAATGAACAATGTTTCTGCAACGCCGCCGCGGCGAGCAGGAAAGGCGCAGGGTGGCCGGGACGGTCGATGACCTCACGGGTAAGCATCCCTCGATGAACGAGGAGCCGTTTCATGCGCTCGATCCGCAGCCGGGTGGAGCGAATGTGTCGGCGTGTGCGCCGCAGAGACCGGCGCTCTGAAGCCAGGCAATCATCTGTGGGGAATGTCACAACGCCGGTTCCCATAAATTCCGGAGGATTCTTGGAGCCATTTTCCGCAGAAAGAGCGCACCATCCGATGGATGCGTATCCAATATCGAAAGCAAGAGTGATAGCCATGGTCTATTTAGATTTGTGTCATAATGGAAACTCAGACAGAAAAGTCGAGAATTTCTATCAAAGTATTGAATTTTTAATTGACTCTTTCACCTGAATATAAAAAAGTCACAGCGAATCAAGACAAAGTTTGAAGCGCAAAGCGTTTCCCTGCTTCGCACATCGTCATCAAAAGCGCTTTTACAAACGGCCACCCGACGGGGTGGCCGTTTTTTCTGAAGGGCGGGAAGTTACCACTCACATGCCCCCCCACATAATGACATCTTTGGGTTCCCCATAGTGGCACATTTTTTCAGATTCATTGAGTTTGTTCAGTAGTTTTCTTACCCTCACTTTACGATGCTCACCTGGCGGATTACCGAGCCTAGGTGGCCACTTGCAGTCTCTTGGCAATCAATTCGGTATCTGTGTGGTTCCGGGTGATGATTTCATGGGTCGGGCTTGAACTGGAGAAGGGCCGCCTCCATGGCGCGAGAGATGAAGCCGGAATAGGTTTCCCCCTCGTCGGAAGCGGCTTGCTTGGCCTGATCCGCCAGCCATATCGGAATGCTAAGTCTGATAATCCGGGTGTTTCTTCCCGTGGCGGGACGCCCCACCTTTCCTGCCTTCCCTTCTCTCACCTCACTTCCGACCGTGAATGTGGAGTTTTGTGGTGTCATAGTGGAGTTCTGCTTGCTCATGGCCCTATTGAGGTGGAAATATTTTCTACCATCAAGAAAAATGATGAAAGCAGATTGTTTTTACCAAAAGAATTAACCACCGAAACACTGAGCACCGCTGAGAGAACTGATTTTTCCGGATTGCCTACGGCTATGCGAGTTACGGCTGCGCCTGTTTTTCCATGCTCGCTAACGCTCGCTCCACGTTCTCAGTGAACTCAGTGTAAAATCAGCACAACCAGTGGTTTGAAAAAGCCGACATGCCCTTACCATTTTCCCATTTGGAATTAAACGCCCCACTGACCCTCGGGAAAAACAACCGCTTGAAACGCCCCGTTGCTTTTTTCGTGCCATGAACCCGGGGCGCCGTGCGAGGTCTAATGTTCTTCCTCCTCGATGTGGCGGGTTGCTGCCAATGGGTAGGGTAGCCCATATTTAAATATATGGGCATACCTACCCATTGACGCAATGCAACGGGGAACCAATGGGTAGTTTCAATGGGTAGCTCAGGCTACCCATTGGTTTTTTCCGGGTAGTAAACATGCCCAGATGCTTCTATACGGGTTGCCAAAAGAGATTGCCGAAAGGCCGTGCGCGGAAGCACCGGGTCCAAGGCGAGATGGAGGGAGTGGATGCCTTCCTAATTAAAACCCTCTTCTGATTCTTTTCAGTGTTTTCAGAGGTTCTCAGTGATTCAGTGGTTCCTATGTGATGCTGCCATTGGCCTTCGTTCCCATTTGGATCACCTCTTTGTGATCTTTGCCGCAGGCCCTGAGCTGCAAGTCCTGAGCCTGCCGCAGGGCGCGAGACACTATTCGCATTCAAAATTCTTTCTTATCCGTGTCCACCCGCGTCCATCGGTGGTTCGAATTCTCTTTCCAGTCTAGCGGTTCAGAATTTTTGCCACCGCAGGCGCGCGCAGGTGGTGTGGCTCCGGAACGTTCGACCCTAACAGCGGACGACAATAGTTCATGAAGGCATCGGTCACACCGTTACCGGATGCATTGATGAATTCATCAGGCATGTGGCGTGTTTTCCCTGCCACCGCAGACAGCGGCACAAGGTCGTAATCCACACCGTAGTCTAACACGGGTCGACGAATAACAACCGAACCGTCGATATTATCGCACATGGCATAATGCACGGCTTTTTCCCCGACTTCCCGGGCTTCATGGGCATCACGGTCGGAACGGCAGCCCATAAAGCAGCGTTGCAGGTAACCGAAGGTATCCGAGCGCACGCGTTTGATATGAAGGCCATTGCGGATTGTTTGGGAGAGCAGGTCACCCAGCGCGCCAGTGCCAGAGAGCTGGAGATTCCCGTGGTCATCACGCTCCTCGGCACCCATAAGTCTGGCGATCATGGGTACGCCGGCCGCGTCAGAAATACCTTCTGAGACAGCTATGGTGCATTCGCCGTATTGGGAATAGACACGGTCCACATCGGCCAGAAAGCGGTCGGGGTCAAAGGCGCGTTCCGGCAGATAAATCAGGTGCGGCCCATCGTCCACATACTTGCGGGAGAGCGCGGAAGCTGCAGTGAGGAACCCCGCATGACGTCCCATCACCACGCCGATGTAGACGCCTGTGAGCGCGCGGTTATCCAGGTTCACTCCGGTAAACGCCTGGGCAACAAAACGCGCTGCAGACCCATATCCCGGGCAGTGATCGTTTTCCACCAGATCGTTATCGATGGTCTTGGGGATGTGGATGGAACGCAGCTCGTAATTGGCCGCGTATGCCTGTTCATTGACGATGCGCACAGTGTCCGAAGAGTCGTTACCGCCGACGTAGAAGAAATAGCGGATGTCATGGGCCTGCATGACTTTGAACATACGGGCGCAGTATTCCTCATCCGGCTTGTCCCGTGTGGAAAGCAGGCAGGATGATGGAGTGTCTGCCACCCGTTGGAGGTTGTGTGTGGTCTCGCGGGTTAGATCGACAAAGTTTTCCTCCACGATTCCGCGCACTCCATGGACGGCTCCGTAAATGGATGTGACTTGGCTGAATTTTGCGGCTTCGAGAGTAACGCCCACCACGCTTTGGTTGATTACCGGGGTAGGACCGCCACCCTGAGCGACCAACACTTTTCCTGCTAAACGGCTCATGCTGGGCGAAGAATCGTACATCCCCGATCAGATGCAAGTCTGGAAAGCAAAACTACCGCGGCCACACACCATGAAAGATAGCGCATAGCGTGCGACGTAGTGCTGCCGCACGCGTCTGGTAATGGAATTGTAAATTTTCCAAGTTCCGGCAAAATATTCGCAACCCAAGCGACTTTTTGGGGTTCAATCAAAGTTCGAATACGCTCTTATGAAAAATCCTTGGATACTTCCCGCAGCCACCTTGATTCTCGGCGTCATCGGCGGATACGTCGTCGGTAACAACATCCATTCTGGCGATAAAAGCGACACAGTCGACGCATCAGCCCCAACAACGCGTTCCTCAAGCCGATCTGCTTCTGCATCCGACCAAGCAATCAAACACGCCAGCCGCCCGACCAGCACCGAGGCCATCCTGCACAAGCCAGGAATTTCGAACCGTGTTCTGGCTCTCATGGACTTTTATGCGGGTCTCACGCCTGAACAACTGGCGGCCGAAGCGCGCAAACTTGAAAAATTACCCTTAAACGAGCGTATGATGGCATCGCTGCTGCTCTTTGGGAAATGGGCTGAAAAGGATCCCACTGCGGCGATGGCATATTCCAACACCTTGGGTTTTGCGGGAGGTTTTGTACGGCCTACAATCCTCGAGAGTTGGTCCAGCACTGACCCTGCCGGTGCAGCCAAATATTATTCCGCAAATCCGCGTGAATTTACCATGATGGGAATAGGCGGCGGCGGACGTGGTGGCCAGCAGACCAGCGGAGCCTCCATCATCGCCAGTGAATGGGCTCGTCAGGACCCAACTGCGGCTCTGACATGGGCCAATACATTGACCACAGGCAAGGATCAGGCTCTCACTTCCGTGCTTTCAGAAGTCGCCAAAACGGATCCTCAAAAAGCCACCGAGATGCTCTCATCCATGACATTGAGCAACAAAAGTGATGCCTACCGCACCGTGGCAACACAGTACGGTGCCAGCAATTTCGCCGACGCCCAAGCATGGGTGCGCACACTGCCTGCGGATGATCAAGCTGCCGCACTTGCCTCCGCGATTGGTGGCCTAGCCACCAATGATCCGGCCGGAGCCGCCAAACAGGTGGCATTGATGACGGCGGGAACTGCCAAGGATAGCGCCGTGACCGATGTGGTGGGTGACCTCGCCCGCGTGGACCCCAAAGCGGCAGCAGATCTGCTCAGCCAGCAGGGCAGCGATAACAACATGCGCGACGGCATGCGCGCACTGATGCCGGTGTGGGTCGGCCAAGATCCCGGTGCCGCGCTAAGTTACGCCAATTCTCTACAAACCGGAACAGCCCGCGATAGCGCCCTGCAGTCCTATGTCATGAGCAACAACTCCGGCGCCCCTGCGGACTTGCTTCATGTGGCAGAGACCATCACCGATGAAGGGAGCCGCTCGCGTGCAGTGGGTATGGCGGCTGCGCGCTGGATGAGCGAGGATCCAACAGCGGCAACACAATACATCAACCAATCGACCAATATTCCCGACAACATGAAACAACGCATCCTAAATGGTGGCGGCATGTTCGGCGGTGGACGAGGACGCGGAAACTAACAGCCAATAGGCCGGGGGGAACTGCGGCTGTTCAGCCATCTGTTCCCCTGTTCATGCGCAGTAGTGCCTTAAACGGCCATGCGATGCAGGTGATCACGCGGGTGGAAACGTGGGCATAAAGCACCATCGGCACGATGGCGGCACGGCATAGTGGGTGGCAGAGTCTGCGTAAGGTGGCATTTTTGGAGTGCCAGATGGAGATGGCGATGATGACCACAACGCCGATGAATTTCTGCCCCGCGTGGAACTGGAGGTGCTGATGGAATGCATATTCTGCTAGCAGCTCAACTAGCAGAACCATTCCCACGTAACCGATGAGCAGGAACGCCGCGTGCTCAAGAACCGGGTGTCTTTCTATCAATTTCAGGCTAAGGGTAGCGCACGCCCAGAGTGCCACCAGTCCCAGGCTGACTCCGAGGCAAACCACCCATAATTCGGGACTCATGGCCACCGCAGTGACCACGTTATCCACACTCAGGCTCAGGTCCATCAACTGAATGGCCAATACCGTGGACCAGAACGTGCCGGACCGGGCATGGCGGGATTTGGAGTCTGCTTCGATTTCCGCAGAGAAGTCGCTGAAGTGCTCAGCCATCAGATGGATCAAATAGAAGGCCCCGAAAAACTTGACCCATGCATTGGCCATAATGAAACCAACAAAAAACAGGGTAATTCCCCTAAACACATAGGCCCCAGCAAGCCCCGTGCGCAGCGCGAGCCGTTTCTGATGGTGGGGCAGTTGGGAGGCCAGCGTGGCAATTCCCAACATATTATCCACAGAAAGCAGCCCCTCGATAATGACGAGCGAGAGAATCACCGGTGCAGCTTCCCGGAGGTGGAGCAGGAAATCGGCAATCATGGAGGATGCTGCAGGACGATGGGCGGAACGTTCCTGCCATGCAAGAAATCTCACAAAACACATCCTCATGCTGGACCAAGCCTCCTGCTTGGGCTTTACTGCCCCCCCATCCCATGAGTCTCCTCTTTTTCAAGCGCGTTCTGGCAAATCCTATCCGGGTTGGTTATATTGTGCCAAGTTCTCCCTTCCTCACGCGCAAAACGGCTGGGTTTATTGATTTTCCGAAGGCCCTCACTGTGGTGGAACTCGGCCCTGGAGAGGGCTGCCACACCCGCAGAATCCTGCGGCGCATGGCTCCGGATTCCCGCCTGATCCTCATCGAGTTGGACGCTCATTTCGTAGCCCATCTGAAAGAGCAGTTTGTGGACGACGAGCGGGTCTCAGTGGTGCATGCCGATGCGCTGAACCTCTCTGAGACGCTTATGAAACTCGGGGCTTCGGAGCCCGACTACATCGTATCGGGCATTCCATTCACCATCATGAGCCGGGACCTCAGGGAACGCCTGTTAGCCAATATTATAAAGGCCATGGGTCCTGAGAGTCGCTTCATCACCTATCAGGCGTCCCTACAGATTTCGGATCACCAGCACTTCGATCTCGTGCGCAGAAAACACTGCCTGCTCAATGTACCGCCGCTCTATGTCATGGAACTGCGGAAGTCCGCGTGCGCATGTGCGTGAGTATCAGGCGTGGGCCAAGGCCTCCTCAAATGCGCTTGTTATATAATCTATTGATTCCAGCCCGCAGGAAACGCGCAGCAAGTGGGCTGAGACTCCGCAGTCTTCCGCCCATTCCAGTTCCGAATAATGCGCCAACAAGGTGTATGGGCACACAAGTGTGAAAGCGGTCCCGAAACTGGGCCCCTTGCTGAGGCGCAACGCATCATAGACTTTGGGCGTTTTTTTCGGGGCTTTGAGAACAAATGAGAGCAGTCCGCCGTAACCTCCGTCTTTCCGCTTCACAGCATCATAATTTTCCACAGTAACCAGTGACGGGTGCCAAACCTGCGCGACCGCCGGGTGATTCTGCAACCATTTGGCCAGTTGCAGCCCGTTCTCATTCACGATCTTCATGCGTTTGCTGTAGCCCTTGAGATTGGATAGCAGCACTTCGGCATCGGCGATGTAAAGCGGAGCGCTTTCCACGACATCCGTCGAGAGGGAATCACGCAGTGTGGCGGCTAAGGGCGCATCTGTGCGGATGGCAACCATACCGGCCATCACATCACCCACGCCAGACACCCATTTGGTCAGGCTGCTGGTCACCACATCCGCATAACGCAGGGCATCCACGTTGTAAGACCCACTGGCGGAGTCATCCACAATCAGGGGGATACCCCCCTCCTTGCATGCCTTGGCCACGCGAGCCAAATCCACCGTGCGCAGCAGCGGGTTACTGGGAAGCTCGGTGAAAACTCCGGAGAATTCGCCTTGCTGGATACGCTTGAGCGCTTCATCAAACGATTCTCCGGTGGCTTCATTCAGATAGACCACACCGTGACCAAAAAGTTTCTGAACCTTCAAGCAATCGACGTAAGGGAACTCCAGTTGCAGAGTCTTTTTCCCTTGGGCGGCACCTGGCAAGGCGCGCAGCACAGCATTCGTGGCGGCCATGCCACTGGCGAACACGAAGGTATTTTCCGCCGTGGAACCGATAATTTTCGTGAGGGCTCTGACTACAAGATGGGACTTTGAACCGTCCCGCAGTTTCCCATCCAGAAAATCCTGAGCCTGCCTGCTACTGACGATTTCTCCGGAAAACCTCCAGTATTCATTCGCTTCGGTTTTTGCTTTGCTTGGCACGATCAGGACCTGCAAGCCGTGGTAACTGGCAATGCGCACAGCAGTTTCCGCCCGCAATTCCACCCACCGGTGTGCCCGCAGCACTGAAGCACGTGTCGGCAGGACAACGACATCTTCGCTTTCCCCCGCAACCTCAGACCTCGCATTGTCGAACAGTCTCTCCACAGTCGGGTGCTTGAAAAACCTTGGGTAACCCACTCGCAGCCGCTTCATCACCTTTTCGCGGTGTTCTTCATAACCGACTACTGCCTCCCATGTGGGCAAGCAAACTGAGCACGCGTGTGGGGAATCCGGCAGTGGCACCCCCAGATCCTGTTCCTGCCAGGCCGGATTGGCTGAAAGGTCACGCGTCACGCGCCCTTGATGACGGGTCGGTGGGCATTCGGCAAGCTCCAACCAACGAGGGCTCTCAAATGGCTATGGGGGCCTTGATATTCGGGTGCGGATCGTAGTTATCGAGGCGGATGTCGTCGATGGTGAACGCGTCGATCTCCTTGCGGTCTGGGTTCAACCAGAGCTTCGGCAGCGGTTTGGGCTCCCGCTCCAGCTGGAGCCTCGCTTGGTCAAGGTGGTTGGAGTACAGGTGCACGTCACCGAAAGTGTGGATGAAATCCCGTGGTTCATAGTTGCATACATGGGCAACCATTTCGGTGAGCAGTGCGTATGAGGCTACATTAAACGGCACGCCAAGGAACAAATCCGCACTACGTTGGTAAAGTTGGCAGGAAAGTCCCGGGCGATGACCCGCCGGTGCGTCATGCACGTAAAATTGGAACAGCAAATGGCATGGTGGTAGAGCCATCTGATGTATTTGGCCCACGTTCCATGCGGAAACGATATGCCGCCGGGAGTGGGGGTTACCGATCAACCCGTCAATCAAGAGGTGAATCTGGTCGATAGCACGACCATCCGCAGTCGGCCAAGCGCGCCATTGTTTGCCATAAACCGGTCCTAGTTCACCCTCCTCATCCGCCCACTCGTCCCAGATGGACACGCCATTTTCCTTGAGGTAACGGATGTTGGTTTCCCCGCGCAAGAACCACAACAGCTCATGGATAATCGAGCGCAGGTGCAGTTTTTTGGTAGTCGTACAGGGAAATCCCTCGCGCAGATCGTAGCGAGTCTGCCGCCCAAATACTGACACCGTGCCTGTTCCTGTCCGGTCTGAGCGTTGCTCGCCATTGGCCAACACATCGCGCATCAGATCAAGGTAGGCTTTCATGTCATCCATCAAGCCACACCCCTACCCGACAGACAAGAAAAAGGGTGGAAATCAGAGCCTGAACTTACAAGCCTAGCGTTCCTTTTTGCGTTCTTGACTCCTGTTTCGAAAGGTGCATTTTGAGAGAGAGTAAGAATAAACCATTATGGAAATTCACGGCACTGTGCAGGACATCCTGAAAAACAAGGGCGGACAAGTCTGGACGACTACCCCGCAAACCACTGTTTATGAAGCTATCCGCTTGATGGGTGAAAAAAACATCGGCGCGCTTGTCGTCATGAGAGATGGAGCAGTGGTAGGCGTGCTCTCTGAGCGCGATTACAGCCGCAAAGTCGTTCTGCAGAATCGCACGTCACGTGACACCCTCGTCGGGGAAATCATCAGCAGCCCGGCCACCACCGTGGAGAACAAGGACGGAATCGAGAAATGCATGGAACTCATGACATCCCGGCGCATCCGCCACCTGCCGGTCGTGGAAGATGGCAAGTTATCGGGACTGATCTCCATGGGTGACCTTGTCAATTGGGTCATGCATTCACAACGTCACACAATCCTCCAACTGCAGGGCTACATCACCGGTTCTGGCGAGTATCCGGGGTGAACCGCTGCCTACGGTAGTATGACTACTGACGAGAGAACTCCTCGATTGCTTCGAACATGGCGACAATGTTCTGGGGCGGCACGTCAGGGAGAATGTTGTGGACGGTGTTGAATACAAACCCGCCGCCGGGCGTTAGAATTTCCAGCCGTTGTTTGACGTGGTCCTTAACCTCCTGGACTGTGGCGTGCGGCAGCACCGCGCGGGTGTCGCAGCCACCACCCCAGAAGCAGATGTCCTTGCCGAAGTCCGCTTTCAAGCCTACGGCATCCATCCCTAAGCAAGTGGTCTGGACCGGATTGATCACGTCGTAACCAGCTTCGATGAGGTCCGGCAACAGGGCGCGGATCGATCCACAAGAATGCAGGAAGGTCTTCATGCCCGAATGCTTGTGGACGTAATCACATAGAATCTTGTGCCTGGGTTTGAACAATTTCCGATAGGTATCGGGCGACATGAACGGCCCGCCGTTGGTGCCCAAGTCATCGCCAAACCGGATCACATCCGCCACATCACCTACCGCCTCACAGGCCTTGGATAGGACTGCCATGTGCCGCTCCATCAGGGCGTCCAACAGGGCCTCCACTTTATCTGGTTCAGACACAAGGTCCATGAGGAAGTTATCCATGCGCCGCAGAAATGTCCCCCACTCGAACAGATTGCATCCGATCACGATCATCAACGCGCGATCGCTTGTGCGGCGCAATTCCAGTGCCTTTGCGCGTAGGGTGTCCCAAAATTCGGGGTCGCCTGCATGATCCCAAGGGCTATGCACCAGGGCAGCCCACAAGATACGGCTCATCTCTAACGAAAGATCCCGAAAGTCCGCCGGATAATCGTCCTGGTATGGATAGTAGGCTTGATCAAAAAAAGTCCCACGAGCAGGCATGTGGGCTATATCGAGGCCGTCCTTCATGCGGGCTATGAACGACCCATCTGCCTGTTTCTCCGGGTGAAACCATGCAGGGTAAAAGGCGGGCCTGCCATCGCATAGGGTTGTCGGCTGCCATGCGGAGTCCTCCGTGTTAAACGCGCGTCCGATGTCCACTACGTCGATGCAGAAACGATCCAGCACCTCATCCTCGGGCTGCGCGAGTTGTTGCACGACATCATAGACCCGCGTGGCACCCTGCGTTATGCCGAGATGGCGTTTAAGGTTGCCGTAGGCAATGGCGGAAATTCCTGAACTGGGTGTGGCCCCAAGGTCCACGGGGACTCGATCTGGTTCACGGTGCCCGATGGCTGCCAGAATGCGTTCGCGCGAGGTCATTATTTGTTAGGTTTATGGAGTGGGACTACACAAACTTTTCTTACCGATGTTTCTAGTGGGATGCAAGGTTGGGATGGACTGGATCGGCTCACAGTCCGAGCTTTTGGCCATGCCACGGGAAAAGAAGAAGCGGGAACTCAGTGCCCCCCTTGAAAATGATTCTTCCCCTATTTCACGCTTTTTGGCCCCAAACCAGTGCAAGTTTTCCTGTGCCTGTGGAAAAACTACCATTTTTGGCTTGCCAAGGAAGTTGCTGCACCTAGTTTGCCCGTCCCATGCCTAGAGTCTCTGGAAAAGCAAAGACACGGAAAGCCGTTGCCAAGCGCTTCAAAGTCACTGGAACTGGGAAGATCCTACGTCGTAAACAGGGTGCCCGTCACTTGCTGCAAGGCAAGAACAGCAAGCGGAAACGCAGGCTGGGTCAGGCCGCACTGGTTTCCGATGCTGACCTTAGAAACGTCAGGGAGAATCTTCCTTTTTCCCATTAACTGAAGCACTACAACGAAATACGCCCCCGTCCGCGAATCGGACGGCCTTTACACAGCCTGATCCCGCAAGGGAGACACGAACAGTCGAGACTGTGGAAGGAATGAAAATAACGGTCTGTTCAAACTGAAAATAAAAAATGCCACGTGCCACTAATTCCCCGGCCAGCCGCAAGCGTCGCAAGCGCGTGCTGCTTCGTGCCAAGGGTTTCCGCGGGTTTCGATCGAAACTCTTCCGTTACGCCAAGGACGCTGTCCGCAAAGCGATGACCTATGAGTATCGCGACCGGAAAAGACGCAAGGGCCAGTTCCGCCGCCTGTGGACACAGCGTATCAACGCCGCTGTCCGCAACGAAGGAATGACCTACTCGCGTTTTATTGAAGGCTTGAAAGCCGCCGGCATCGACGCCGACCGCAAGATCCTCGCTGATCTCGCGGTCACCGATGCTACCGCGTTTTCTGCCATCATTGCCCGGGCGAAACAGGCTTTAGAAGCAAAAGCCAGCGCCTAATCCCGCTAAACCGGCTTCCCACCGCCGTCCGGTGCTCCCGGGCGGCGTTTTTTTTCACATGATCTTTAAAAGCCTCTGCCGCCACGCTGGAATCGGAGCGAATTCCTATCTGTTGGAAACACCGAATGCCCGGGTCGTCTTGGACGCCGGAATGCATCCAAAACACGAGGGCATGGAGGCAGTCCCGCATTACGACTTCCTGGCGGAAGGCACGGCGGATTCGATCATCATCACACACTCCCATCTAGATCACGTGGGGACCCTACCTGTGTTCCTGCGCGAGCAGTCACAGGCACGGATATTCCTAACACCTGAAACTGCGGAACTCGCGTCCGTCATGCTGCACAACTCAGTGAATGTGATGCAGGCCAAACGCATCGAACACGGCATCACCGAGTATCCTCTTTTTGAACACCGGGAACTGGATCGCATCGTCGGATCCTTCGAACACCGTGGTATAGAGCGTCCGTTTGATCTGGATGAGGCAGGTGCGCTGCGGGCGACATTCCACGATGCTGGCCACATTCTAGGCTCAGTAGGTGTGACCATCACTGGCGCTGGCAAGCGCGTGATGTACACCGGTGATGTGAACTTCGAGCACAGTACACTGCAGAAAGGCGCCTTATTCCCAGAAGAACCCGTGGACGCGCTAATCGTGGAAACCACGCGTGGGGCCCAAGAGCGCACGAAGGGTTACGACCGCATTCTAGAGGAGAACGCGTTTGCTGAAGCCATCGCGCGCGTCATAGCCCGCAAGGGTTCGGTGCTGGTGCCTGTGTTTGCCATGGGAAAAACCCAGGAAGTTCTCGGCATGTTACACCGCTTCAAAACTGAGGGCCTCATTCCGAAAAACACGCCGGTCCACATTGGCGGGTTAAGTACCAAGATGACCCATGTATATGACCGCTACAGTGATGTCTCACGCCGCCATCTGCCCGGGTTCCGTTTCCTCAAGGACATGGACATCATGGACAGAGACAGAAAACGCAAGGGTCCCATCCCCTTCGGCCCCGGTTGCATTTACGCATTGTCCAGCGGCATGATGTCAGAAAATACAGTTTCTAACATTTTTGCCCGTCAGGGCATCCTAGAGAACAAACGCCACGGTCTATTCTTCGTGGGCTACACGGACCCTGAAACTCCTGGCTACCGCATCCGCGAGGCATCACCGGGTGATCCAGTTTTATTAGACCCGGCCTACCCCCCAGTTCCACTGCGCTGCGAGACACGAAGCTTCGATTTCAGTGGGCACTCGACGCGCGAGGCCATCTCCGACTATATCGAAAAACTCCGCCCTAAAAAAACATTCCTAGTGCATGGCGATGACGATGCCGTGGAGTGGTTCCGCGCAGAAACCCGGCGTCGGCTTCCTGATACTGAGATCATCGTCCCGCTGCCTGGCGAGGAACACCGTATCTAAACATCGCTACCCGCATGTCCCGGCGCAACCATGAGGAGTCGGACTGCCGGAATCCGGAATTTGCGCTGGTCCTTGGGATAGGGGTATGCACCATTCGCACCGCGCACCCATGAAAGCACTTGTTAAGGCAAAAGCGGAGCCCGGACTGTGGCTTCAGGACGTGGCGAAACCCGAAGTGGGTCCGATGGACGTGTTGATCAAAATCCACAAGACCTCGATCTGCGGAACTGACGTCCATATCTGGAAATGGGACGCATGGGCACAACGTACGATTCCGGTACCGATGCATGTCGGCCATGAGTTCTGTGGCGTGGTGGAGGCCGTGGGTTCAGGTGTCACCGATGTGGTTCCAGGAGAACTGGTTTCCGGCGAGGGTCACATCGTCTGCGGGCGCTGCAGGAACTGCCTAGCGGGACGCAAGCACCTCTGCCCTAACACATCTGGCGTGGGCGTCAACCGTCCGGGCGCTTTTGCGCAATACCTGTCCATTCCCTACCACAATGTTTACAAGGTCGATCCAACCATCCCTGAAGAAATCATCTCTACCTTTGATCCCTTGGGTAACGCCGTTCACACCGCATTGTCGTGGGACTTGGTGGCTGAAGACGTGCTGATCACCGGTGCAGGACCCATCGGTTGCATGGCCGCTGCCGTCTGCAAGTTCGCTGGCGCTCGCCATGTGGTCGTCACGGACGTAAACCCCTACCGCCTTGATCTCGCCACCAAGCTCGGTGCCACCCGCACTGTCAATGTCACCCAAGAGAATCTAGCAGATGTTAAGCGGGAACTCGGCATGAAGGAAGGCTTCGACGTCGCCCTAGAAATGTCCGGCCACCCCTCCGGCCTGAACGATATCCTCGAACACACATCCAACGGCGCGAAGGTCTCGCTGCTGGGAATCTTCCCCGAAAAGGTAGCCATCGATTGGGACAAAGTTATTTTTAAAGGACTCATTATCAAGGGCATATACGGACGAGAAATGTTCGAAACTTGGTACAAAATGAGCAGCATGATCCGCGCCGGGCTGGACATCTCACCAGTCATCACCCACCGCTACCACTACACCGAATTTGACAAGGCCTTTGAAATAATGTTGTCTGGCTATTCAGGCAAAGTGGTTCTCGATTGGACGGATTGACACCATACTTCACGCTGAATCCAACCATTCCAAAACCCGACAACCCCCTTCCCCCCACCCGATTCATCATGGCTCAGTCCTTTCTCCCCAAACCATTCGCACATCACTACGAGATCGCTGAGGAATACTCAAAAAGCGTAGCCTATTTCTCCTGTGAATTCGCCATAGACCAGAGCTTCAAGATCTACTCCGGCGGGCTGGGTTTCCTAGCAGGCTCGCACATGAGGTCCGCGGCGGATCTGCGTCAGAACCTCTGCGGAATCGGTATCCTCTGGACTTATGGTTATTACACACAGGCTCGCGGAGAAGACCGCGAACTGGCTATCCAGTTCCGCAGGAAGGAATACGCGTTCCTGCAGGACACCGGTATCCGTTTCACCGTTCCTGTCCACGGACACCCGGTATGGGTAAAGGCGATGTTCCTTCCCGGAAGCATTTTCAACACAGTGCCGATGTTTTTCCTCAGCACCGACGTGGAAGAGAACGACCCACTCTCGCGCGCAATCACCCATCGGCTATATGACCAGGACCACCTGCGCCGCATAGCCCAATACATCATCCTAGGCGCTGGCGGCGCTAGATTATTAGATGAACTTGGCGTGGACCCGGAGGTCTGGCACCTCAACGAGGCCCATGGCCTGTCTGCGGCATTCCACATCTATGAAAAACACCGCAATCTTGATGAGGTAAAGAAACGCCTGGTATTCACTACCCACACACCGGAGGAGGCAGGCAATGAAAGGCACGCCTTTAATCTCCTGCGGGATTTCTCGTTCTTCGGCAGCATAGAAGAGGATGAAGTCCGCCGCATCACTGGCATTCAGGGCGATGAGTTCAACCATTCACTGGCCGCACTGCGCCTAGCGCGCATCGCCAATGGGGTTTCCAAGCTTCACGGCGAGGTATCACGACGGATGTGGAAGGATTACCCTAATATCTGCGAGATCACACACATCACTAATGCCCAGAACAAAAAATACTGGGCAGACCACGGACTGGAGCACGCCCGCATAGGGGGTAGTGGGGAGGAACTACGCAACCGCAAACGCGAACTCAAGGAGCGCCTCTTCCGCGTAGTGGCGGACCAGACCGGAAAGTTATTCAGACCTGACGTGCTGACCATCGTCTGGGCCCGCCGTTTCGCGGGTTACAAGCGGCCAGACCTGATCACACGCGATATTCGGTTATTCCGTGAGATGCTAAACAACTCCCAATACCCGGTGCAGATGATATGGGCTGGAAAGCCCTATCCGTTCGACTATTCCGCCATCGAGATTTTCAACAACCTGATCCACTTGGCCAGGGACTATCCGAATGCCACTGTCCTTGTCGGCTACGAACTTGAACTCTCTCGCTTCCTCAAGAACGGCGCGGACATCTGGCTAAATAACCCAGTCGTCACACGCGAGGCATCCGGCACGTCAGGCATGACCGCTGCCATGAACGCTGCTGTCAATCTATCCACCTATGATGGTTGGGTCTGCGAGTTTGCCAAGAACGGTGAAAACTCCTTCATTATTGAACCTGCGGATCCCTCCCTGAGCCCAGAAGACCGCGACCGCCACGACTTGCTCGAGTTCTATAAGACCCTCAACGGAACAGTCCTACCGGTCTACTACGAGCGACCGGACGACTGGAGCAAAATCGTCCTCAACTCAATGAACGATGTGGTGCCTTACTTCGACTCCGCACGGATGGTCGACGAGTACTACAAGAAGATCTATGCCAGCAGCGCCAATCCGGTGGGCTGATGGATTTTGAAGGGCTTTCTACTGGTTTCCAAAAGAGGTTGACATATTAACGGGCGGCGTTATGATCCATCCGTCCGCATGATCCGTTCCTTCGCGTGCCACGAAATAGCCCGATTCTTCGAGGAGCGGAAAACACGGGCATTCCCTCCTGACATCCAGCGAGTAGCCCTGCGCAAGCTCGCCCAGATTCATGCCGTTACCGAAGTGAATCAGCTCTCCATCCCGCCTGGAAACCGTCTCGAAACCCTCAAGGGCAACCGGAGGGGCCAGCACTCCATCCGCATTAATGACCAATGGCGCGTCTGCTTCCGCTGGAAGTCAGATGGTGCCTATGAGGTAGAAATCATCGATTACCACTGACCCTCCATGAAAACACACGCTCCTATCCATCCAGGCGAAATTCTCCGCGAGGACTTCCTAGTTCCTCTTGGCTTGTCGGAATACCGCGTGGCAATTGACATCGGAGTGCCACCCCGCCGCATCAACGAGATCGTAAAAGGAAAACGAGCACTCACCGTGGACACCGCCTTGCGACTCGAACGCTACTTCGGGTGGCCGGCCGAAGTTTGGCTCAATCTCCAATCCCACCACGACCAACAAGTCGCCAAGGCAACCATGAAATCGACACTGGCAGGAATCCGACCATGCCCGGCCCTGTGAGAAAACTAGCAGTTGTTAATTCGCGAGGACTGGCTACCATTAACGGTAGATTTCTAGAATCTCAAGAATGATACTCTTGGATACTCTTCACGGTAAGTTCTTTTTCCTTGAGAGAACGGATGGCCCGCACTGAGGCCACTGCCGCGGATAGGTTTGTGGCGTGGGAAATTTTCTGGGCGATGGCTGTGGACCTGATCTTGACCTCATCCTCGCGCGCCTCATGACCTGAGGGTGTGTTGATGATGAAATGGATCTCCCGGTTTTTCATCATATCAATCACGTTAGGCCGGGCCTGTTCTGCGAGTTTGAACAGGCGCGTGCAGGGAATACCTTCGGCGGTCAGGCGTGCGTGGGTGCCACCGGTCGAGAAGATGGAGAAGCCCAACTCCGCCAAATCGCGAGCAACAACCACAGCGCGGTCCTTATCGAGATCAGCAACAGAGAGGAACACATTACCACTGGTGGGCAGCGGATTGAAAGCGGAGATCTGGGCCTTTGCATAAGCCATACCCCAGTCGGGGTCGATGCCCATCACCTCGCCAGTGGACTTCATTTCCGGGCCTAACACAATATCAATACCTGGGAAACGGTTCCACGGAAACACTGCCTCCTTCACGGAGAAATGTGACGGGACGATGGTTTCGGTGTAGCCTAGATCCTTCAGTTTGTGGCCGAGCATCACCTTGGCGGCTAGTTTGGCCAGCGAAACGCCTGTGGCCTTGGATACGAATGGCACGGTGCGTGACGCACGCGGGTTGACCTCAATGACATAGAGCGTCTCATCCTTGACCGCAAACTGGATATTCATCAGACCCTTGACCCTGAGCTCGATGGCCAGATCCTTCGCTGCACGAACAATTTCCGCCTTGATAGGTTCTGATAAGGAGAATGATGGAATCACGCAGGCGGAGTCTCCCGAGTGAATGCCGGCCTGTTCGATGTGTTCCATGATCGCGCCGACGACGGAAGTTTCGCCGTCGCTGATGCAGTCGACATCCACTTCGGTGGCGTTGTCGAGAAAACGGTCCACGAGAACTGGCCGCTCTGGCGAGGCTGTGACAGCCTCTCTCATGTAGCGGGAGAGCTCGCTGTCGTTATAGACGATCATCATCGCGCGACCACCTAACACAAAGGACGGGCGGACCAGCACTGGATAGCCTATGCGGTTGGCTACCTCCAAGGCCTCAGCCTCGTTAGTGGCAGTACCGGCCTCGGCCTGTTTGAGCTTGAGCTTGTCCAGCAGCGCGGAGAAAAACTTGCGGTCCTCCGCGAGTTCGATCGACTTCGGAGATGTCCCGATGATGGGCACGCCGTGGCGTTCGAGGTCGGCCGCAAGGTTGAGTGGGGTCTGACCTCCAAATTGAACAATGACTCCGTGGGGCTTTTCCTGATCGCAGATGTTGAGCACATCTTCGAGCGTGAGAGGTTCAAAAAAGAGCTTGTCTGAGGTGTCGTAGTCGGTGGAGACGGTTTCCGGATTGGAGTTCACCATGATGGCCTCATACCCGAGTTCCTTCACTGCAAAAGCGGCATGCACACAACAATAGTCGAACTCGATGCCCTGACCGATTCTATTAGGTCCGCCACCGAGGATGATGATTTTCTTCTTGTCGGTATCTCGGGCCTCATTCTCATCCCCATAGGTCGAGTAGAAATATGGTGTGAATGCTTCAAACTCCGCCGCACACGTATCGACAAGACGGTAGGTGGGGATGATGCCTGCCGCCTTGCGTTCAGCGCGGATGGCATCAGCGGTACTGCCTCTGAATTGCGCAATCTGGCGGTCCGAAAAGCCGAGTTTCTTAAGACGCAGCATCGACGTCCCCGGGGTTTTTCTCTCCTCCATTCCTTCATCAGCAATCTGTTTGAGGTGGCCGAGAAACCATGGGTCAATACGGGTGGCAGAGTGGACTTCCTCAATAGTCCAACCGTTGGTGAAGGCAGTTTGCAACCAGAAGATGCGTTCTGCGTTCGGGATCTGAAGTTTACGAGTAATTTCCTCCCGCGTAGGGTTTTTGGGATCCTTGCTATCGAAGCCAAACCCCCATCGCCCGGTTTCAAGCGAACGCAGGCACTTTTGTATGGATTCCTTGAACGTGCGGCCGATGGACATCGCCTCGCCCACGGATTTCATCGATGTCGTTAGAACGGGATTAGCTGTGGGAAATTTCTCGAAAGTGAAACGCGGGATCTTGGTGACCACATAGTCGATGGTCGGCTCGAACGAGGCAGGTGTCTCGCGGGTGATGTCGTTGGGCAGCTCGTCGAGCGTGTAGCCAACAGCAAGTTTTGCGGCGATCTTCGCAATCGGAAAACCAGTGGCCTTGGACGCTAGCGCCGAAGAACGCGAGACCCGAGGATTCATCTCGATAACGATCATGCGGCCAGTTTCGGGATCGGTGGCGAACTGAATATTGGAGCCACCGGTTTCCACGCCAATCTCGCGAATACACGCAAAGGAGGCATCACGCATAATCTGATACTCGCGGTCTGTCAGTGTCTGGATTGGAGCAACGGTGATAGAGTCTCCAGTGTGCACGCCCATGGGATCGAGGTTTTCGATAGAACAGATGACCACGCAGTTGTCCTTGCAGTCGCGCATGACTTCCATCTCGAACTCCTTCCATCCTAACAGAGACTCCTCGATGAGAACTTCTGAAACGGGCGAGAGATCCAGCCCACGGATGATAATTTCCTCAAATTCGTCGCGATTGTAGGCGATGCCGCCACCCTGGCCACCGAGTGTGAATGCTGGCCGGATGATGAGCGGGAACCGGCCGATCTTCTCAATAACTTTCCTAGCCTCGTCAATCGTATGCGCTGTGCCCGACTTCGGCAGGTCGAGACCGATCTTGAGCATGGCATCCTTGAAGCGCTGACGGTCTTCGCCTTTGTCAATGGCATCGGCATTAGCACCTATCATGCGGACGCCGTGTCTATCGAGAGCACCTGACTTGTAGAGCGCCATCGAAGTATTGAGGGCGGTTTGGCCGCCTAGGGTGGGAAGCAGGGCATCCGGTCGCTCGCGGATGATGATTTTTTCCACTACCTCAGGAGTGATCGGCTCAATGTAGGTGCGGTGGGCAAACTCGGGATCGGTCATGATCGTAGCCGGGTTCGAGTTTACCAGCACGACCTCGTATCCTTCCTCCTTGAGCGCCTTACAGGCTTGAACTCCGGAATAATCGAATTCGCAACCTTGGCCGATGACAATGGGGCCTGAGCCGATGACGAGAATTTTATGGATCGAGGTGTCTTTGGGCATGGTGGGAGAAAGGGATTCGGCGCGACAGGGCGGCTAAATTGGACGGGGTTTGGCAGGGATTTTCCCGCTTGTAAAGGGCCGGATTAAAAACATGCACCGATCGCCTGAATTTGATGTGAAAAAACACGCCTCAGCGCCATCTCATGACCGAGTGTTGCCAGTAACTTACCAATCGGCTCGACGCTCGGTTTTTACAGGGGGTAACTTGCCGGTTTCCTGAAAACCCGGGTCTGCAACAGATTTCAGTTGGCGTCAAAAACGATACGGAATCCCAAATCCGGGCGGCGGAGCGAACGGTCGTCAGTCCACTCGCGGGTGAGAGCGTTGCTGCCGGGTTTGAGAAATGAGCCCCCCACAATAACCCATTTGCGACCACCAAGCGGATTGGTTGGGTCAGCCGCCTGGCCGCCAGACCATTCGCTGACAGATCCTGACATCCCTATGAGTCCGCATGGTGTGCGGTCAGTCGTTTCTGCGGTGACTTGGATCCATCCAGCTGGTTGGATTGTGGCGGGCTTGGGAACATCTTTACCCATAGCGGCAAACCATTCCTCCTGAGTGGGCAGCCTCGCTTGTCTCCACTCCGCGTAAGCCGCACAGTCCCACCAATCCACACCGACTATCGGGCAATTCAGTGTCATCAGCAGGCCTTTCCATGTTCCGTTGGTTTTGGCGGCGGAATACATCCCGCACCAATCATCCGGGAGGTGAGAGGTTTTCTCGGCAGGCTGGTTTTTGTGATCGAAGGTGCGTTCGCGGTGGTCTTTCGCCAAGCTCTCAAGACTTTCGAGAAACGCGGCGTATTCGCCAATGGTGACCTCCTGAGCGGAGATCCGGAATGCTGGGATCTCCGCCTCAGCACCGTCTGGGGTGGTTTTTTTCCCACCTGGGACGAGGATGGCATCCGCCAAGCGCGCAAGAGGAGGTGGTGGAGGAACCGCTGGGTGCAGGTGCCGACTTATGATTAGAAGCGCAATGACTCCAAACCCAACCACAGCGGCAGTGACAGCCAGCAGAGCTTTTTTCGTGGATAGAATGCCGGACTGCGGCAGCGAGGCGGCAGCGGGCGATGGCTCGGCGAGTTGGTGTTCGATCTGAACGCAAAGATCGCGGACCTGTTCCCATGTGAGTTGCGTCTCAACGTGTTCTCCGCGCATCCAACTTAACAAAGTTAGAACCCGTGTGGTACCGGGTTGTCCATCCGCCACCAGAGCTTGTAATTCCTCGCTCAGGTGCATGATGTCCCTCTGTGATTGTTCAGGCATGCGGGGACCAGCCACTGCCAGATTGTCCAGGCGGATGACACCATGTTCGTCCAGATGGATGCTTGCCAGACTCAACGGCGTCGTGGACTGACCCAATGCCTCATGTTGCAGATAGGCCTCAGCCACCCTGCGTAGCATATGTGCGAGAAGACCCGGCTTAAAGGGAGCAGCAGCTTTTTTACGGGACTCTAACGTGATTCCAGGCAGTAACTCGTGGGCATAAAAACAAACCCCCGGCGTAGAAACGGCCTCATACACCGAGCCGATCAGCGGGTGATCCACCGCTGCCTTGGCCCGGACGTCCGCCAAAAAGTCCTCTTGGTGCCCTGCTTGCTCGGGCAATAGCTCGTCTAACAACACTTGGCGCGACACAGAAACCTGCTCTGCGAGCCATGTCCGGGTGAGCGTATTTTCCGACAGGAGTTCCAAAAGGCGATATTCACCGATTAGCTGTTCTTCGGAGTCGGAATGCATGGATTTTATAAAATCACTTTGTCGGCAGCAACGGTAACGTGGGATCAAAATCCGGAGGCATATTGTCCTGAAATTCCGGTTGTCTGGATCCTGCGGAACCCGTAGACGGAGGTTTGGAAATTCGCGCCGCTAGATCGCGCGGCCATGCCTGGACGTCCATCACCTCGCCCTTATAGGTCAGTGAAACAACCTGCCCGTAGTAAGTGCGTCCGCCAAAAAGGTGCTCAGTCTGTTTGTCTTGGTCAGGGATCGTGTAGGTCATCCGCAAGTCTTCCTCGCCCCCAGCCCAGTCCAAGGGCACTCTCATCCATTGCTGGGTAACTCCAGAATTATCCTCCAACTGGATAATATCCCCTTTGCTGGTCCGGTTGAAAAAAAACACCTCCACTGCAATGTCTCCCACATTAACCTCAGTTGCGGGCGCTTTCTGAACAGGTATAGTTAGAATCACACGCTGTCCGCCCTCGTAGTTCGGGTTGTTGAAAATGCGGACACGCCCGAGAGAAAGTTTGCCGAGCATGGCATCCGGTTGGCCAAAGCCGTCGCGGAGTTTATTGGCCGCAAGCTGGTATAGCGAGCCAGCCTCCGTTACGCCCATCTGGAAAACTTTCTCATAATGTGCGGCGGCTATGTCGTTCACACCCATTTGCTCGTGCGTCAGACCAAGTTCGTAATGCACAGTGGGATCCTCTGGAGATGAGGCCAATGCCTCTTCCAATTTCATAATCGCCTTGCCCATATCGCCGGCCACACGGGCCTGCCTGGCTTCCTTAACCAAACGCTCTGACCTTGGATCAGCCACCTCAGGTATGACCACAGGACTCGGAGTCACAGGGGACTCCACAGTGGCTGAAGGAGTGACCGGGGGCACAGTCGGAAGAGGAGGCCGCGAAACCACGCCGGATTCCGCTGGAACTTGTGCCACAGCAGGTTCCCTAACTACCACAGTCTTGAGCACTTCTTTCTCCACCACCCGCACCTGGCGGGATTCCTCCAGACGCGTCGCTAGTGCCATCCCGGCGATGAGCAGTTGACAAAATGCCATTAACCCTAGCGTCCAGCACGCGACAGGAAACACAGTCAATTTCTTGACTGCTGAAGCGGGTGGTATGGCAGGAACCATGCCGGAGCATGACTGCCCCTAATCCCGCTGTCAACACGGTCCGTCCGACCCGCCCATACAACTTTGCGTCCTTTGCCGCAGGTCCTGAGCAACGCGGAAGGACGTAAGCCTCTCCCTCTTCTCTTCCCATCCACGCCCCCCCCATGCGTCTTATCCGTTCATCCCTGATTCTCTTCCTCTTTATTCAAAATTCAAAATTCTCCTCCTCACCTATCCCGCAGGTCATCAATGCATGCCTCCACTATGGCGGGATCTATGCAATGAACATCCATGCCTTCACCTATGTCGCGCAGCATCAGCACAGTAAGCTCCCCGCCGAGGTGCTCGCGAAATTCATCCAAACCTCCTAACACTCTCCGCTGCCCGGAATCGTCCAACCAATCGAGTGCCGGATGATACGTAGAGAACTTCAGGTCCTTGAATATCCGGAATACCCGTTCTGCCACGTTTGCAGGGGCCATACCTGCACGGGTGGAGTAAAGAGTGTCGAGCGCAAGTCCTATGGCCACCGCCTCAGCATGGGACAGGCGATATCCCGTGAGTGCCTCCAGTTTGTGAGCTGCCCAATGCCCAAAATCCAAAGGCCTGCTAGAACCGCTCTCGAACGCATCCCCTCCCCCTGCAATGTGCTGGGCATGCAGGAGTGCGGATTTTTCCACGCAATACTCAAGTGCTGAAGGTTCCAGAGTTGCCAGAATATGACAATTCGCCTCCATCCACTCAAAAAATCCCCTATCCTTCACCAGTGCTACTTTGAGAGCTTCGATCAGACCGGCAACGCGGGTTTCTTCGTTCTGGCTGTGCAGAAAACGGAAATCATTGATCACGGCAAACGGCACAGCAAACGTGCCAATCCAGTTTTTCTTTCCAAACGCGTTGATCGCACATTTCACACCCACACCGCTGTCATCCTGAGAAAGTGTAGTCGTGGGAAACCTAACCAAACGCACACCGCGGTGCGCCGTGGCAGCGGCAAACCCTACCGCATCGAGGAACGCCCCGCCACCGACAGCCAGAAGATAGGAATGCCTGTCGAGGTGTGCATCGTCGATCCAATGCCATACTTCCCGGACGTGCGCATCGTCGGTCTTGACTGGTTCTCCGCCACTTAGGACGTGGAGTCCTCGGAAATCGAGGCCCGTGGGCGCGAGGTAAGCTTCGATTTCCAGCGCCAACCGGGGCCACACGGCAGCCACCGTCTGCTCCACAATAACCATTACCCGCCGCCCACCACCTTCGACCAAGATTTCAGCCAGTTCGGGATTGTCGGGAGCAAACGCATTGCGAGTGAACACCACACGGTGCTCAAACGTGACAGGGATCTGAAAATCGTGACGGGACATCAGCGCGCCGGAGAAGTAGCCTGCTTCACTTGAATTCCGAGATAAAATCACCAAAAAACAAGAAAACACCAGAGATGGCTGGGGCATTTGGTCGGAATGATGTGTCTGGAACGGTGCGTTGCAGAGCGTATGGGATGGTGGCAAGCTTCATGGAGTTTAATGATTTTCGTGGTTTTACTCCTAATTTGAAACTTAAACTCTGTGGCACTCCTTTTTCTTGGGATATCCTGCCAATGACCACACCAGAAACACTTTTCGAAACCCGCTGGCTCAAACTCCAGCGCATTGGCCCATGGGACTTTGTTCGCCGCCCGCAGGCAGATTTCTGCGTCGGAATCCTTGCCATCACCCCGGAACAGGAAATCCTGCTCGTCGAACAATTCCGCATCCCGGTGCAACGCAGAGTCATCGAAATCCCTGCCGGCATCGTCGGCGACGAACCCGAACATCGCGGAGAATCACTGGCCGCCACTGCCTCGCGGGAACTGTTAGAGGAGGCCGGTTACCGCGCAGGAAGCCTCACCCTGCTCATCGAGACTCCCACCTCATCCGGCCTCACAGCAGAAATCATGCATTTGTTCCATGCCACCGACCTAACCCGGGAAGATGCCGGCGGTGGCGTGGAGGGAGAAGATATCATCGTGCATAAGGTTCCTCTAATAAAATTGCGCAGGTGGCTTCATGAACAAGAGCTTGCTGGCAAAATGATCGATTTCAAGATCCATGCCGCCCTCTGGCTCGCGGGCCTGCCGCCATAGAACCATGGCAGTCCCTGTGAATGGCGTTTATTTGGGACCAATAGACGGGCGTGAGAACCACGACAGGTTAGCATGCGTGCCGACTTGTCCTTTGATCCTCCGCTCAGCTTTGTTCTTGGCACAGCAGAATTACCCGCTTGAATGATGCAGCTTTGATTTACCCACCTCTCGACCACTGGATCTGGCTGATTCCCGCCTTTCTGATAGGCGCGTGCATTGGATCGTTTCTGAACGTTGTCATTTACCGACTACCGCTCGGGATGTCAGTCAATGAGCCTAAGCGTTCATTCTGCCCAGCGTGCAAAAAACCGATCCCTATGGGGCTGAACCTACCACTGCTGAGTTGGCTATGGCTACGTGGAAAATGTGCTGAGTGTAGGGCACCGATCGCGTTCCGGTATTTTGGAGTGGAACTCATAACAGCATCGCTATTCGCGGTAATGTGGTGGTTATTTCCTCCACAGGTGGTGGTATGCCTTTGGGTTCTGGCCGCCATTCTGGTGGCGGTGACCTTCATCGATGCAGAGCACTTGATCATCCCAACAGGTTTGACATGGACGGGCTCGGTGGTCGGCCTCGTGGCCTGCATGATATGGCCAAAACTCCCGGTCCTCGGGGGTAACGCAGGCGACTGGGTGACGGGGTTGAAGCTAGGAGGCCTCGGCTGGGTGACGGGTTTTGTGGGCCTATGGCTGATCGTGCAACTGGGAAAAATGGCGTTTGGCACCAAGAAACTCAAGTTTGAGACCCCAGTAGCGTGGAGTCTCAAGGAACCAGTGAATGACGATGACCCGATGTTTTTCGTAATAGGTGGTGAAGAGATACCGTGGTGGGATATGTTTTCGCGAAAAACCGACAAGCTATTGATCGAATCCACGAACATCCGGGTGGATGGAGTATCGGTGGGTGGCGGACACCTGATCATCCGGGAAATGGAAATCAAGCTGCCCGGCGGCAAAGTGCACAAACTGGCCGAGATAAAATCGCTGGACGGCACTGCGACTTCCACAGTGATTCCGCGCGAGGCGATGGGCATCGGCGATGTGCATCTGCTGGGCATGATTGGCGCATTTTTCGGCTGGGGTGGAGTGTTTTTCTCGCTGTTTGGGGCTTCGATTTTTGCGATCATTGCCGCAGTGATTGGTCGCATCGGCTTTGGCAAACAGCTTCCCTTCGGGCCCTTCATTGCGATGGGTGCACTTACCTGGGCATTCGGCGGATGGCACCTATGGGAGTGGTACCTGCATTTCCTGAGTCCGCTATGGGCTCCTTAGTGAGGGGTTTTTTCACTATCCGCTTGAAGCCGGGCGGAGCACTGCCAAAGTCTCGTGCACCCCGATCACAAGATGTCCAGTCCTTCCACCCAAACGCTCCACGCCGCCTACGATTCCAAAATCGAGGGTAACGTGATCCTCACCCGCGTGGATGCAGCTATCAACTGGATGCGCAAGAACTCGCTATGGCCAATGCCTATGGGGCTGGCATGCTGCGCAATCGAATTGATGGCCACCGCGTCCAGTCGGTTCGACATCTCGCGCTTCGGCATGGAGGTGATGCGTTTTTCCCCGCGTCAGGCGGATGTGCTGATTGTTTCCGGCACTGTGACCTACAAGATGGCGCTGGCTGTGAAACGCATCTGGGACCAGATGCCGGAGCCTAAATGGTGCGTGGCCATGGGCGCCTGTGCGTCGAGCGGTGGCATGTTCCGTAGCTACTCGGTGCTCCAGGGGATAGATCTTTTGATTCCGGTGGACATCTATATCTCCGGGTGCCCGCCGCGGCCAGAAGCCCTGATCGAAGGACTGATGGAACTCCAGAAAAAGGTCGAGGAAGAGGCGTCCACGATGGCCCAGAAGAAGGAGTTCTTTAACAAGTTGATCTAACGTAATTTCTTATGCCTGCCGCTAACGATGTGACAAAGCTCCGCCAAACTTTCGGAGAGAAAGTCTTGGAAGGTATCAGTTTCCGGAACGAGGAAACCGTGATCGTTTCGTTAGACTCGCTGCATGATGTACTTGCTGCGTGCCGCAATGAATTGGGCTACGCCATGGTGTTGGACATTTCCAGTGTGGACCATTTTGGCACGGATCCACGTTTTGAAATCGTCTATGAACTTGCCACGGTGGACGACTCCAAACGCCTGCGCGTGAAAGCGAAGGCCGCCGAGGACGAACCGGTTCCTACCTCCACTGATTTGTGGGGTGGCGCGGATTGGCACGAACGCGAGGTTTGGGACATGATGGGCATCCCGTTTTCCGGTCACCCAAACCTGAAACGCATCCTGATGTGGGAAGGTTATCCGTATTTTCCGCTGCGTAAGGATTTCCCGCTAGCGGGCAGGCCGTCCGAAATGCCAGATGTTGCATTCTCTGGTGTGGCTCCTATGGAGGGCGGCCCCTTCGTCACCTGCGCAGGAGCTAACACGGTCGTCCGTGAGCCCCGTGCGCGCCCCATTGACTGATTGTCAAAACGCCAATCCAGCCCCCTCACCGCCATGCATTTCACGGGCTGGTCGTTTTCGGACTCCGGGCTGAACATCCGCCAAATCCTGCGTGCCCGGGCATCGTGGGCGTGCGTGCTCACCATCATAGCCGTCCAGGCAGTCGTCTCCCTGAACGGCGGACCGGAATCCCTCAGTGCGTGGTTTGAAACCCTAGGCCTGAGCCGCACTGGTTTCCTATCAGGTAAGATTTGGCAACTTCTCAGCTATGGCCTGCTGCACGGTTCATGGTTGCACACCAGCCTGAACGCATTGTTTGTCCTGTTGATCGGCTCGCGCATTGAACACATCGCAGGCTGGGGAACAATGGTGCGTGCCACCATGGCAGGCGTGCTGGGCGGAGGAACGCTTCATATTCTGTTGGGTCATGACCTGCTGGTGGGATTATCCGGCGGCTTCGTAGCGCTGTTGCTGCTACTGACCACGCTATCCCCGCGATCGCGCATGTTTCCCCTTCCGATCTCGGGGAGGAGCCTTGGCATCGGCATCATGCTCGCGGAGTCCTTCCTCACACTGATCGATCCCTCGCTGCACCTGCCCGGCGTGTCTGCTGCGGGCGTGTGGCTGGCTGGTCATGGCGTAGGCGATTGGTTCCGTTTAGGGCATGCCTGCCATGTCGGCGGCGGACTGGCCGGTTGGTTTTACGGGCGCTGGCTGTTGCGGCCGCGCATAACCCTGGCCACCCTACGCCGTGACCGGGAACGCAGGGAACAACAGGAATCCGGAAAGTCCGTGCTGAAACCATAAGATACCCCCGAATGCTGTTAGGGAATTTCTTTTTGCTAGATAAATGACCTCGTCCGCAGCGCGAAAGTGCCGGCAGCTCCATTCTTCCCATAGGTCCCATTCTTCCCATCAAAAATCAACATTGCCTACGGCTATGCCAGTCAGGGCTGAGCCGGTTTCTTCCAAGTTCGCTAGTGCTCGCACCGCGTTCATCATTCATCATTCGTCAATCTCTTCTCTTCCCATCCGTTCATCCATGGTTCCTCTTCACTATCTAGGCCAACAAAAAAACCGGCACCCCCTTGTGGGAGTGCCGGTTCCTGATTGATTAACAATATTTATTCCGTGGGCTTGGCGACAGATTCAGCCTCGGCGGCCTTCTGTTCGCGGAGCCAAGCACGACGTGACATTTTCACGCGGCCTTTTTCGTCCACTCCAAGGCACTTGGCGGTAATAACCTCGCCTTTTTTGACAACGTCCTCGACATTTTCGGTGCGGCCCTCGGCCAGTTCGGAAACGTGGATAAGTCCGTCCTTGCCAGGAAGCACTTCCATGAATGCTCCAAACGAAGTGATGGAAACTACCTTGCCGGTGTATATCTTGCCCACTTCGATTTCTTGGAACATGCGCTCGATCATCGACTTGGCGCGCTCCAGACCTTCCGCCTTGGAGGCATAGATGTGAACAGTGCCATCGTCCTCAATGTTGATCTCTGCACCGGACTCGGCTTGGATACCCTTGATGTTCTTGCCACCTGGCCCGATGAGCTCACCGATGCGGTCAGCTGGGATTTTCACCGTGACTATACGCGGGGCATGCGGGCTGAGTTCGCCGGGGGTAGAGATCGACTCGGCCATCTTGGCGAGCACCTTTTCACGGCCAGCCTTGGCAATGAAAATCGCTTCCTCCAGCATTGAGAGCGGCAGTCCCGGTAGCTTGAGATCAAGCTGATAGCCGGTGACACCCTCGCTAGTGCCGCAGAGTTTGAAGTCCATGTCGCCGTAGAAATCCTCCGAACCGATGATGTCTAACAACATCTTGTAGTCCTTGAGCACACCGGCCTCGTTGTTTTCGGTAACGAGTCCCACAGAGATGCCGCCCACAGGGCGGACCAGCGGCACACCGGCATCTAGCAGCGCCATGGTTCCCGCACAAACGGAGGCCATGGAAGTGGAGCCATTGGACTCGGTGACTTCCGAGGAAACGCGGATGGCATAGGGGAAATCCGCCTCATCAGGGATGACTGGTTCGATCGAGCGCTCGGCCAACGAACCGTGGCCGATCTCGCGGCGATTGATGCCGCCCATACGGCCGGTTTCACCCACAGAGAACGGAGGGAAGTTGTAATGCAGGATGAAACGCTTGCTGTCCTCACCGCCAGCATAGTTGTCGAAGTTTTGCTTTTCGTCGGCCGGTGCGAGCGTGGTGATCGCAAGCGCCTGGGTTTCCCCGCGGGAGAAGATAGCGGAACCGTGAACACGCGGCAGCGTGCCTACCTCGCCGTAAAGTGGGCGCAAGTCGCCAATCGTGCGTCCGTCGGCACGGACACCCTTCTCCATGATGGAAATGCGGAATGCCTTCTTCTGAAGATATTCAAACGCCTGCTCAACATCGAAGTCAGTCGCTTCTGGAGCGCGCGACTTGATCGCGGTCTCCACTTCGTCGCGCAGCACGCCGACCTTTTTGGCACGCTCGGTTTTTGAGGGGGCGTAGATAGCGGACTCAATGCGGTCACCTGCGATCTCATAGGCGATTTCCAACAAATTCTCCTTGGCTAGCACCGTGGTGAACTCTCTTTTGGTTTTGCCTGCGAGACGCACGAGTTCCTCCTGAGCAGCGACGAGCTTCACTACGGCTTCCTGGGCAAAGCGCAGGGCCTTGACGAATTCCTCTTCGGGAAGTTCGTCGGCCTGACCTTCAATCATGATGACATCGGTCTTGTTGCCTACGTAAATAAGATCCAGATCGCTGTTTTCGCGCTGGTCATGGGTCGGGTTAATGACGAACTGACCATCAACGCGTCCAACACGCACCGCACCGATCGGGCCGGCAAAGGGAATGTCTGAAAGACAGAGCGCGGCGGAAGCACCATTCATCGAAAGAATGTCCGAATCGTTTTCACCATCGGCACTAAGCAGGATGGCGATGATCTGGGTATCGTAGAAATAACCTTTCGGGAAGAGCGGCCGCAGTGGGCGGTCCGTCATACGGCAGGTGAGGATTTCCTTTTCAGTGGGGCGCCCCTCGCGCTTAAAGTAACCACCGGGGAAAACACCGGCAGCCGAAGCCTTCTCTTTGTATTCGACGGAGAGCGGGAACCAGGTTTGGCCATCCTTGATCTTGGTAGCAGAAACAGCAGTGACCAGGATGATGGTGTCACCGCAACGGACGGTGACCGCACCGTCGGCGAGTTTGGCAAGTTTGCCGGTTTCGAACGTGATCGGATTGGTTCCAACTTCGCTCGTGATTGTGTGTATATTCATTTTTCTTCTTATTTCTTCTTTTTTCAGTGCATACAGCCCGCGCGACCGGATGCCGGGCGGGCATTCAGTGGTTTGAACAAAACCTGCAGCCTCCGTGTATCGAGGCCGCTATGGTTTTTGTCCACCGGTTCCGGCGAATCCCTTAGGAGCCGGATCCGTTTCGCAAGACAGCCACAGGGTCTATCCTGTGGCTGTCTTACGGAAGTGGGGTTAGTGACGGAGTCCGAGGCTTTGAATAACCTTCAGGTAACTCTCTTCGGATCCTTTTTTGATGAAATTAAGCAACTTGCGGCGCTGGGAAACCATCGTAAGCAAGCCCCGACGAGAGGAAAAATCCTTCTTGTGGGCTTTGAGATGCTCGGTGAGATGGGCAATCCGCTGAGTAAGGAGGGCCACTTGGTAAGGTGCGCTGCCAGTGTCTCCTTCGTGGAGTTGATATTCTTTCAGGTTGATTTCGTTTTCGCTCATGGTCTTAGGGGATGGATCCAGCAGTTGCCAGAACGTCCTTGGTTGGGGTTGAGCGCGGAAGAGAACCCGGATGTGCGGGTTTGGCAAGACAATTGCCCAGATCCCGGCGAATTATTTGCAAAATACTGCCATTTCGGAGGCATAAGGAATCGTTTCGTGATCGACGTCACAGCCAGTCATAGCTAGTCCTCCGGGCGTGAAGACACTCATGACAATCTGGTGGTGTGGGGTATTGGCGCTCAGCGCGGCACCCGTTAATCAGGCAATTCCCATCCAAACGCGCGAGAACGGCGACCCCATCCGCGTGGTCTGCGTCGGAGACAGCATCACGGCAGGTGTGGGAGCCGCCAAGGGCCGGTCATATCCAGAGCAGCTTCAGGATTTGCTTGGTGGTGATTGGCAGGTGGAAAACTGCGGCGTGAGTGGACGAACCCTGATGAAATCCGGGGATTACCCCTTTTGGAAGGAAGGCGCGTTCCAGCAAGCGCACACGGTCAAACCGGATGTGGTGATCATCATGCTGGGCACCAATGACACCAAACCCCAGAACTGGGCTCACAAGGCGGACTTTGAAAATGACTACCACGAGATGGTGAAATCCTTTCTGGACCTGAAGCCATCTCCACTTGTTTATCTTTGTCGACCGGTTCCGGTTCCCGAACCAGGAAAGTTCGGCATCAACGAGGTCGGCATTAAAGAGCAGATTCCGATTATCGATCGCCTCGCTGCAGAAATGAAACTGGGTGTAATCGACATGCATGCAGCCCTTGATGGCAAGCCGCAGTTCCTCCCGGATCGGGTTCACCCGGATACCAATGGTGCCGGAGAAATGGCTGTGGCAGCATACAAAGTTCTGACAGGACAAGACCCTGGTGCTGTCCCACGCCCCAATAGCCTTTTCCGTTCCCATGCGGTGCTGCAGCGTGGAGTGAAAGTGCCGGTGTGGGGAACCTCTCCTGCCGGGACGAAAGTCACAGTGGAATTTGCCGGACAAAAAACCTCCACCACCGCCCCTGAGGGAAAATGGATGGTCGTCCTGAATCCCCTTAAGCCGAGCGCCAAGCCGCAAACAATGAAAATAATCCAAGGCAACGCCACCTACACCCTGCGCGACATTCTTGTGGGCGATGTCTGGCTCGCAAGCGGACAATCCAATATGGAACGGCAGTTAGGTCCGCGACCGCCGCAAAAAGAACTCGTCGGGTGGCGCGAGGCCGCAGCAGCAGCCGATTTCCCGCTCATACGTGAATACAAGGTCCCTTTGGCTTCCAGCAAAACTCCACAGCAAGATGCAAAGGGAGTCTGGACTGTGTGCTCGCCCCATACAGCTGCGGACTTTAGTGCGGTGGGATTCTATTTCGCGCGCTACCTGCAGCCAAAAGCCAGAGTGCCTATCGGCATCATCCAGTCCAGCTTCGGCGGAACGATTGTCGAGGCTTGGACCAGCACCGAGGGACTGAAAGAAGTCAACATCGATCCAGCCCTGTCAAAGGCGACCGACCAGAGAGCTCCTGCATCTCTCTACAACGCGATGATTGCGCCGCTTCTGCCATCTCCTATCCGTGGGGTGATCTGGTATCAGGGGGAGAGCAACAATGACAACCCCGCCGCTTATCGCGATCTTTTCCCGGCTCTCATCGACGATTGGCGGACCAAGTGGAACGCCCCCAGGCTGCCCTTCCTCTTCGTGCAAATCGCGCCGCACAATGACATGAAACCCGAACTGCGCGAGGCACAACTCCTAACACTAGCAAAAACACCCGGCACTGCCATGACCGTAATCACCGATTGTGGCGACGCCGGTGACATCCACCCCACCAACAAGGAACCCGTGGGACTGCGACTCTCCATGGCAGCGCGGGCGCTCGCTTACGGTGAGAAAATCGAGTTCTCTGGACCTATCTATCAATCGATGACCATTTCCGGCGACAAGGTGGCACTGGCATTCTCCCACACCGGCAAGAAACTGATCGCCAAGGACGGCCCACTCAAAGGCTTCACCATCGCCGGCGAAGACGGCAACTTCGTCCTGGCCACAGCGGAAATCCAAGGCACCAAGGTAGTGGTTTCCAGCAAGGATGTCCCCTCACCCAAGGCTGTGCGTTACGGTTGGGCCAACGTGCCGGACGTGAATCTTTACAACTCCGAGGACCTGCCCGCCTCGCCATTCCGCACGGATGTGAACTAAGAAGACCACCAACATGCGCAGTCACTCGCGACAAATACTAACAGTAGAGGAAACCTTCGGCAAGAACGGCTGGCACTGCGAACTCGTGGAAGGCCGGGATGTGCTGCGCGCGGGTTTCGAGGCCCACCATACCCGGGTGGATCTAATTGCCCAGGCCCATCCTCAACTCAATGCGCTGAGCATCGTTTCCGAATCAAGGATGGACATCGATGATGACCATCTGCCTTCTGTGTTAGAATTGCTTGCCCGCGCCAACAAACCCCTCACACTCGGCGGATTCGAATACGATCTGGATCGTTCGATGCTCGTCTTCCGCATCACCAATCTCTTCGAGCGGGAATCATTCGATTCGAACATTGTGACATCGATGGTGCATTGTGCCATCGCCGAGCTGGATCGTATCACACCTTACGTGGCGACTGTGCGGGATACTCCCTCCTGGCAACTGGATGATCTGGACATCAAGCACCTGCTGACCTGCGAGGATCTCATTCCGCCAGTGCCCGGCGAAGAGGAAGAAGAATACTAAAAACTATCATAAGTTCCATCCGTCCCATTCTTCCCATCAAAAATCAACAACCATCAATCGTCAATCTCTCTTCCTCCCACCATCATCTTCCTCTTCCGTTTAAGATTTAATGCTTAACCCCAAAAGACCATGTTTCCCCGCATCTTCGCTGCCATCGCCCTGTGGTCCACCATGTGGTTTCCCGCACAGGCGTTCGAACTCCCTTCAAAATCCACCCAATGTCTAATTGGCATCGCTGACACATGGGACAGTTCCACGGCCACCCTCACTTTCTACCAGAAAGTCAATGGCCATTGGCAGGCAGCAGGCGTCCCATGGGAAGCCCGCCTTGGCAAGAAGGGGCTAGACTGGGGTTTGGGCATCCACCCTGTGCCTGCCGGAGCCGTCACCAAAAAGGAGGGCGACTGGCGCTCACCTGCCGGTGTCTTCATCATAGGTGACGTGTGGGGATATGAACCCTCCGTCAAAAGAAATCCCGACCTGTCATATCACCAAGTTACCTCACGCGACCTATGGATCGAAGATCCCACTTCACCGAAATACAACCAGCACGTCGTCATTGACCACGAACCCAACACCCCGTGGGAGAAGAAGCAACAAATGAAACAGGCTGACCCCGCACATGCCCTGCAGGTCTTCATCGCCCATAACGCCCCGCCCAAGGTGACCCCGAACGCCGGATCGTCTATCTTTTTTCATGTCTGGCGCGGTGGCGGCAGCAAACCCACCAGTGGATGCACCACCATGGACGAAGTCAAACTGCGCGCCTTTATCGCAAAGTTAGACCCCAAACAACACCCTCTCTATGTCCTCTTGCCAAAGGACGAATACGAGAAACACCGCGGCCCATGGAAGCTGCCGTGAGAGATATTTGTTAGCCGCAGCTCACGCAGCCATATTGTTCGGAGTTCCGCGTTCACGCGGCTCTTCTTATCTTTATTCAATATTCAATTTCCCTCTTCCCATCCGTGGTTCTCTACCCTCTTCATCTTCCAATTCAAAATTCACCATTCTAATTCGGCAATAACTTTTGGCATTCAGTATAACAGACGCGCATCACTTGGCTTTCTCCCTGTGCATTAGGAGTTCTTTCAGGTGCTTGATGTAACTTTCCGGGCCTCCATCCTCATAACCGGTCCTGTTGACATAATGGCCGCTGGAACTGAGCAGGATAACGGTGGGAAAGCCCTCGATTTTGTATTCATCGCTCAGTTTTTCGTTCTGCTTTTTTTCCTCTGCGGGAAGTTCTTTGTGCTTTGGGAAGTCAACCTCCACCATGATCAGATGATCTTTTGCATAGTTTTTAAACTCTTCTGTGTCAAAAACCTCCTTCTTCAACTTCATGCACCACCCGCACCAGTCGGAACCGGTAAAATCCAGCAGCATCTGCTTTTTCTCGTCCTTGGCACGCTTCTTGGCGAGGGCAAAGTCGGTTTCCCATTTGAACTCGTTGACAACCGGCGGCGGGGCCTTGGCAGCTTCCTGATCCGAGACGAATTGCTTGTCCTCATCACTCAGGCGGGAAAGAGGAATCTTGATCGAAGTGCCATTTGCCCGCGTGATTACGACATTCTCGCCTTCGGTTTTAACGTAATTTCCCTCAACGGTGCGGTCGGAACCAGCTTCTTTCCAGGTCCTAGCATCCGCAGGAATGGCTAATATGACGCAAGAAACCAATGAAAGGAACGATAGGGATTTGATCATGGCTATGAGGTGTTGTTCACCCCGGAGCTATCAGGTAATGGGGCGTGTGTCAACCCGTCATTCGAATCATTTCGCCCCCCGTCAGCCTGCGGATGGCGCTTACTGACTAGTCTTTAGCATAGACTACACTAGCCGCGCTAAAAAATGAGCGTACCAACTTTGGTTTTGCTTTGATGGCTGCCATATCACTTTTCACACGTTCCTTGAGTGATTCGTTCTTCTTGAGTGGCTTTTTGGCGACTCCGTTAGTTTTGACATACTGCCACACGAACTCGTCGGGATTCAGATCGGGCGCATAGGGCGGCAAAAAGTGTAATTCCAAATCCCCGCTGCAGGCCGCCACATAGGCGGCCACCATCTTGGCCCGATGACTCGG
>Ga0118677_10001089_pt1 | contig 58303 bp, 46 predicted proteins | sample AliMusrvi5mmetaG_FD_86154 | JGI IMG/M metagenome (GOLD analysis project Ga0118677, IMG submission 86154)
TCCCGTAGCTTGCCAATAACTTCCTCAGGCTGATGCCTGCGTCCCATTCCAAATCTCCTTCCAAGGTTCCAATATGATAGTCCCTGGACCACTTGGAAGGGGGCAGATCAAAAGCGATGGCGTGACCGTTGGAAGCGAAGACCAGTTTGGGCTGACGGTTCGGGTTGGAGCGCGCGTCCAGGCAATCCTGCAGCATCATGCGGGCCAGGCCATCGCGCGACAGGCAGGCGGTGGCGATGCCGCCGACCGTGACTTCGCTATAGGAATCATTGGCCGCTTCCAGCTGCGACTGGGCGGGCGCTTCATATTGCGCGGGGATGGAAAGGGCCGCGCGCATCAGACCGCGTTCCGTGTGCGCAGAACGGCCAGGGGCGTCCGCGCCAGGATCATCAGGTCCAGCGCCAGGCCGGCATGCTCGACATACCAGGCGTCCAGGTTCACGCGGTCTTGCATGATGTCGGTGGTAGGGGTAACGCCGCGTGCGCCGTTCACCTGGGCCCAGCCGGTGATGCCCGGCTTGACCTGGAAGCGAACGGCATAATTGGAGATCGCCGCGCCATATTCGATGTCATGCGCCACCGCATGGGGGCGCGGTCCGACCAGCGACATGTCGCCGGCCAGGACGTTGAACAGCTGGGGCAGTTCGTCGAGCGAGAGTTTGCGGATGATGCGGCCGACGCGGGTGATGCGGGCATCGCCCTGCACCGCCTGCCGCACGTCCGCGCCGTCTTCCATGACGTGCATCGAGCGGAATTTGAAAATCGGGAAGGTCTTGCCGTTCAGGCCGGTGCGCTTCTGGCAGAACAGGACCGGGCCGGACGATTCCAGCGCCACGGCGATGGACAACAGCGCCAGCAAAGGGGTGAGCAGCACCACCAGGATACCGGCCAGGGCCACGTCCAGCAGCCGCTTTGTGTCGATATTGTCGGATTGGCCCGCATGGGCGACCGTCAGGCCAAAGCCGTCAAAGGCGGGGAAAACCGCCTTCATCACTGCTTGCGACGTCTGATGCCTGCTCACGTTCCAGCCTTGGGGCTATGGCTTCGTGAGGGGGTGATGCAGGAGGCGGGCCAGCGGGAACCCGGCTAATCCGCCCTTTTTGGTGCCAAAACGGGCGCCTTTCGGATCCGCCAAGCAGGCTGGAGGCCAATTAACTTCAGGAGCGGTCCCATTTTGGCGCGCACAGGGGTGGGCAAGAGCTGGCGGGGCCGACCTTACCGAAAAATAACTTTAGAAATCAGTGGTTTACGGGAATATGTGCCGCAAAATTGCGGCTCCGGGCGCCAGCAGCACATAGGCCCAGATCAAGGCGGACACAGTGTTGGCGACCATGAAGGGCCAGAATTCCAGCTCGGACATGCCCGCCACCAGCGGCACGGTGGCGCGCAAAGGGCCCATGAAGCGGCCGATGAAGATCGCCCAGGTGCCCCACTTATGGAACAGGTGCAGCGCCTTCTCGATGTGGTCCTCGAACCGCCGGAAGATCCAGGAATGGACGATCTTGTGGTGATAATGAAAACCGATCCACCAGGAGATGTAATCCCCCAGGACCGAGCCCAGCACCGCGCCCAGCCATGCCGGGAACATGCCGATATGGCTGGCTCCGATCACCCCGCCCAGCGTTACCAGCAGAATGGTGCCCGGAACGATGAACGAGACGCCGACAAAAGATTCCGAAAAGGCGATGGCGAAGGCGATGGGAAAGACCCAATAAGGGTGGGCTTGGGCGGTGACCGTGACCCAGGTCCGCGCGTCATGAACGAACCAATGAAAAATACCGAGAAACACCAAATCGCCTGTTCTTGTTATCGGCCGCTCAGGGGCCGGGGGGCCGACATAGCGTTATTGCGCCAGCCGCACCAGTTCTTGGGACACTTGCGACATATTTCTCCCTTAGAGGGCGGCTATATCAGCCGCGGGCCCGTTGAGGGTATAAGTTCACCCTGCGTTCAGCTTCACGCTGCTAACTCATTTGACATATTCACTTTCCTTGGGCTTTAGGGCCCTTTTGTGACACGGATTGAACGGATGAATATCGATCGCTCCCCCGGTGATTTTGAGCGCGCCTCTGCAGGCGCCCCCGGACCGGTCGGCCGCACCTGGGCTGGCGTCAAAAGCTGGAGCTCGCGCAATCCCCGCCTGTCGCGGGTGGTGTGGTTCGCGGTCGGGCTGGCGCTTCTGGCGCTTCTGATCTGGGCGATCTATCCGGCCAAGAACCAGGGCCGCCGCGGCCAGATCAATTCGGGCGCGCAGCCCGTCGGCGTGGCCAGGGCCATCACCGGCGACATCAATGTGACGCTCAATGCGCTGGGCACGGTGACGCCGCTCTCGACCGCCACGGTGCGCCCGCAGGTCGGCGGCATGCTGATCAAGATCAATTTCACCGAAGGCCAGATGGTCAAGGCCGGCGACACCCTGGCCCAGATCGATCCGCGGCCCTACCAGGCGGCGCTGGACCAGGCGCGCGGCCAGCTGGCGCGCGACGCCGCCACCCTCGCCAACGCCAAGGTCGACCTGCAGCGCTACCAGGCGCTGCTGGCGCAGAACGCCATCGCCCAGCAACAGGTGGCGACCCAGGCCGCGACGGTGCGCTCCACTGAAGGCATCGTGGTGTCCGACCAGGCCAATGTCGAAACCGCCCGCATCAATCTGGGCTATACCAACATCGTCTCGCCGGTGGAGGGCCGCGCCGGCATCCATCTGGTGGATATCGGCAATATCGTGCAGGCGGGCCAGTCCAACGGCATCGTGGTGGTGACCAAGCTGGATCCCATGAGTGTGCTGTTCACCATCCCCGAAGACAGCGTCGGCAAGGTCGTGTCGCGGGTGGGCAGCGGCGCCACCCTGCCGGTGGATGTCTATGACCGCAGCCAGACCAACAAGATCACATCCGGCAACCTGTCCGCGGTGGATACGGTGGTGGATCCCACCACCGGCTCGGTGAAGCTGCGCGCCTTGTTCGACAACAAGGACAACAAGCTGTTTCCCGCCCAGTTCGTGAACGTCAAATTGTTCGTGGACACGCTGCACAACCAGACCATTGTGCCGGTGGCCGCCATCCAGCGCGGCGCCGATGGCAGCTTCGTCTTTGCGGTGACCCCGGAAAAGACCGTGGCCCAGCGCAACGTCACGACCGGGGTACAGGACGGCAACAACATCCAGGTGCTGACCGGCGTGAAGGCCGGCGACACGGTGGTGGTGGACGGCGCCGACCGCCTGCGCGATGGCGCCGATGTCGAGATTCCCAATCTGACCGGCAAGATCGCCGCGCCCTCGGGCGGCGAGAGTGATGCTGCCCGCACCGCGCGCCTCGCCCAGGTGCGGGCTGCGGTGGCCAAGGCCTGCAGCACGGACCTCAAGAAGCTGTGCCCCGACGCCAAGCCGGGCAGCCGCGAGATGCGCATGTGCCTGTTCCAGAACCGCGATGATCTGAGCGCCGATTGCTCCAAGGCGGCGGCCCAGATGCGCCGCGGCGGCGCCGGCGGCGGACGCCGTGGGGGCGGTGGCGGCGGCACGCCGTGACCGTTTCACAAGCGGGCTCCGGCCCCCAGCCTTCGCCGGAACCCCAGAGCGGCGCCAATATCTCGGCGCCTTTCATCGAGCGTCCGGTCGCGACCTCGCTGCTGATGATCGCCATCCTTTTGGTGGGTCTGTCCGGCTACAAGTTCCTGCCGCTGTCGGCCCTGCCGGAAGTGGATTATCCCACCATCCAGGTTCAGACCTTCCTGCCCGGCGGCAGCCCCGATGTGATGACCACCTCGGTTACCGCGCCGCTGGAAAAGCAGTTCGGCCAGATGCCGGGCCTGAAGGAGATGTCGTCCGTCTCCTCGGCCGGCTCATCGGTCATCACCCTGCAGTTCGACCTGTCCCTGTCGCTGGATATTGCCGAACAGGAAGTGCAGGCGGCGATCAACGCCTCCAACAGCCTGCTTCCCAATACGCTGCTGCCGGCGCCGCCGGTCTATGCCAAGGTCAATCCCGCCGACGCGCCGGTGATCACATTGGCGGTCAGCTCCACCAGCCTTCCCATCACCACGGTGGAAGAGCTGGCCGATACCCGCATCGCCCAGAAGATCTCCCAGCTTTACGGCGTGGGCCTGGTCAGCATTTCCGGCGGCCAGAAGCCGGCCGTGCGGGTGCAGGCCAACCTGCAGCGGCTGGCGGCGCTGGGCCTGAACATCGACGACCTGCGCACCACCATCGCCAACAACAACGCCAACCAGCCCAAGGGCAGCTTTGACGGCGCCACCCAGTCCTACACCATCAACGCCAACGACCAGCTGCAGGATGCCGACGCCTACAAGAACATCGTGGTGGCCTACAAGAACGGCGCGCCCGTCTATCTGCGCGATGTCGCCAACGTGGTGTCGGGCGCCGAGAACAGCAAGCTGTCGAGCTGGGCGGGCAAGACGCCCGCGGTGCTGATCAACGTGCAGCGCCAGCCCGGCGCCAACGTCATCCAGGTGGTGGATTCCATCAAGGAGATGCTGCCCCAGATCCAGGCGGGTCTGCCGCGTTCGATTGACGTCAAGACCCTGACCGACCGCACCGAGACCATTCGCGCCTCGGTGGCGGACGTGGAATTCGAGCTGATGCTGGCCGTGGTGCTGGTGGTGATCGTGATCTACTGCTTCCTGGGAAGTCTGCCCGCCACCTTCATCCCGTCCTTGTCGGTGCCGCTGTCCATCGTGGGCACTTTCGCGGCCATGTATCTGATGGGCTATTCGCTCAACAACCTGTCCCTGATGGCGCTGACCATTTCCACCGGTTTTGTGGTCGATGACGCCATCGTGATGATCGAGAATATCAGCCGCTATATTGAAAAGGGCGAGACGCCCTACAACGCCGCCATGAAGGGCGCCGGCGAAATCGGCTTCACCATCGTGTCGCTGACCGTGTCGCTGATCGCGGTGCTGATCCCGCTGCTGTTCATGCAGGAAGTGGTGGGACGCCTTTTCCGCGAATTCGCCGTCACCCTGGCGGTCACCATTCTGATTTCGGCGGTGGTGTCGCTGACCCTGGTGCCCATGCTGTGCGCCAAGCTGCTGCGTACCCATTCGGAGGACGAGAAGCGCGAAAGCGGCATCCAGAAGCGTATCGAAGGCTATTACGAGCGGCTGGTAGCAGAATATGACCGGCTGCTGATCTGGGTGCTCAGGCACCAGCGCCTGACTCTGTTCGTGGCGATCGGCACCCTGGTGCTGACGGTGGTGATGTATGCCGCCATCCCCAAGGGCTTCTTCCCGCTGCAGGACACCGGTTTCATCCAGGCCATCACCGAGGCCGGCCCCACCGTTTCGTTCGACGCCATGTCCAGGCGCCAGCAGCAGCTGGCCGCCAAGCTGCTTGCCGATCCCGATGTCGCCAGCCTGTCGTCTTTCATTGGCGTGGACGGCACCAACAACACGCTGAACAGCGGCCGCTTCCTGATCAACCTCAAGCCCAAGGCAGACCGCGACGGTGTTTCCGTGGTGATGGAGCGGCTGCTGCAAGATGCCCACAGCATCCCCGGCATCACCTTCTATCTCCAGCCGGTGCAGGATCTGACCACCGATTCGGTGGTGTCCCGCGCCCAGTACCAGTTCGTGCTGCAGGCCGCGACCAGCGCCTCGCTCAACCAGTTTGTGCCCAAGCTGATGGCCGAACTGACCAAGCAGAAGGCGATCCGCAACGTCTCCACCTCATTCCTGGACAAGGGCCTGTCGGCGTATCTGAACGTGGACCGCGACACGGCGGCGCGTTTCGGCGTCACCTCCGCGACCATCGACAATGCGCTGTATGACAGTTTCGGCCAGCGCATCATCACCACCATCTTCACCCAGTCCAACCAGCGCCGCGTGATCCTGGAAGCCGATCCCCTGCTGCAGAATTCCGTGCAATCGCTGCAGGATATCTACCTGCCCACCGCGGGCGGCGGACAGGTGCCGCTGGCCGCCATCGCCAAGGTGGAGGAGCGCACCACCCAGTTGCAGATCGACCATCTGTCGCAATTCCCTTCGGCCACCTTCTCGTTCGACGTGGCGCCGGGCTATTCGCTGGGCTCGGCGGTGGATTCCATCCAGGCCGCCGAAAAGACCGCCGGCCCCCCGCCCGGCATCACCACCCAGTTCGAAGGGTCGGCCCTGGCCTTCCAGTCGGCCCTGTCCAACGAAATCCTGCTGATCCTGGCCGCCATCGTCACCGTCTATATCGTCCTGGGCGTGCTGTATGAGAGCTTCATCCATCCGGTGACCATCCTGTCGACCCTGCCGTCGGCCGGCGTGGGCGCGCTGCTGGCGCTGATCGTCAGCGGCCACGACCTCAACATCGTGTCCATCATCGGCATCATTCTCTTGATCGGCATCGTCAAGAAGAACGCCATCATGATGATCGACTTCGCGCTGGAGGCCGAGCGCAGCGAAGGCAAGTCGCCGGAAGAGGCGATCCACCAGGCCGCCTTGCTGCGTTTCCGTCCCATCCTGATGACCACGGTGGCGGCGCTGTTCGGCGCCCTGCCGCTGATGCTGGGCACGGGCATGGGCTCGGAGCTGCGCCATCCGCTGGGCATCTCCATCGTGGGCGGCCTCCTGGTCAGCCAGCTGCTGACCCTGTTCACCACCCCCGTCATCTACATCTATTTCGACAAGGCGGGCCGCGATATCCGCGAATGGCGCGCGCGCCGCAAGGCCGCCCATGCCGGACCCGAGCCGGAGCCGGCGGAATGAGTTTTTCCCAGGTCTTCATCCACCGGAAGATCGCCACGATCCTGCTGGCACTGGGTCTGGGGCTGGCGGGACTGGTGGCCTATTTCCTGCTGCCCGTCGCGCCCTATCCCAACATCGACATTCCCACCATTGCCATCAGCGCCAACATGCCGGGCGCAAGCCCTGAGACCATGTCGTCCAGCGTGGCAACGCCGCTGGAGCGGCATCTGGGCGCCATTGCCGGGGTCACCGAAATGACCTCGCGCAGCAATATCAACAACACCCAGATCGTGATGCAGTTCGACATCAAGCGCGACATCGACGGCGCCGCGCGCGACGTGCAGGCCGCGATCAATGCGGCGCGTGCCGATCTGCCGGCGGCGCTGCGCTCCAATCCCACCTACCGCAAGTTCAATCCGGCCGACCAGCCGGTGCTGATCCTGGCCCTGACCTCCAAGACGCTGTCGCCCGGTCAGATTTATGACCAGGCCTCCAACATCATCCAGCAGAAGCTGTCGCAGATTTCCGGGGTGGGCGATGTCTCGCTGACCGGCGCCTCGCTGCCGGCCATCCGCATCGAGCTCAACCCCCGCGCCTTGTTCAAGTACGGCATCGGTCTGGAAGACGTGCGCGCCGCGGTCAGCTCCGCCAATGCCAACAGCCCCAAGGGGGACATCCAGCAAAAGGGCCAGAGTTTCCAGGTCTATGCCAATGACAATGCCGGCCTGGCCAAGGACTATCAGACCCTGATCGTGGCCTATCGCAACGGTTCGGCGGTGCGCCTGGCCGATGTCGCCGAAGTGTTCGACGGCGTGGAAAATGTCCGCAACCTGGGCACCTTCAACGGCAAGCCCGCCATCCTGGTGCAGATCACCAAGCAGCCCGGCGCCAATGTCATCGAAGTGGTGGACAGCATCCGCCAGCAGCTGCCCGATCTGAAGGCCGCGCTGCCCGTCAGCGTCGATCAGGGCATCCTGTTCGACACCACCACATCGATCCGCAACGCCGTGCATGACGTCGAGGTTAGCCTGATCATCTCGACCCTGCTGGTGATCCTGGTGGTGTTCCTGTTTCTGCGCAATTTCAAGGCGACCTTGGTGCCCACCATCTGCGTGCCGCTGTCGCTGCTGGGCACGTTCGGGGTCATGTACATGCTGGGCTTCAGCCTGAACAATTTCTCGCTGATGGCGCTGATCGTCTCCACCGGCTTTGTGGTCGACAACACGATTGTCGTGCTGGAGAACGTCACCCGCCACCTGGAAAATGGCGAAGACCGCCTGACGGCGGCGCGCAAGGGCGCGAGCGAGGTCAGCTTTACCGTCCTGTCCATGAGCATCTCGCTGATCGCGGTGTTCTTCCCGGTGCTGCTGATCGGCGGGCTGGTGGGGCGCATCTTCCACGAATTCGCCGTCACCATCACCACTGCGATCATCATGTCCATGGTCGTGTCGCTGACCGTGACGCCGATGATGTGCGCCTATCTGGACTTCACGGTGGCCGAGGACCAGAACTGGCTGATGCGCTGGTCGCGCCGCGTCATGGACGGGATGCAGGACTTCTACCGCCGCACCCTGACCTGGTCATTGGGCAATCCCAAGACCATCATGATGACGTTGCTGATCGCGGTGGTGCTGAATTTCTATCTGTTGGGAATCGTGCCCAAGGGCTTTTTCCCCGACACCGACAACGGCATGATTTTCGGCGGCATCCGCGGCGACCAGAGCATTTCCTTCCAGTCGATGCAGAAGAAATTCCAGCAATTCATCGACATCATCAAGGCCGATCCGGCGGTATTGACGGTGGGCGGCTTTGCCGGCGGGCAGGCGACCAATTCGGGAAATGTCTTCGTCACTCTCAAGTCGCGGCGCGAGCGGGGCATGGGCACGCCCCAGGTGATCCAGCGCATGAGCCCCAAGCTGCTCCAGGTGGCGGGTGCGCGGCTGTTCCTGCAATCGGGCGGCGGCATCCGTGCGGGCGGCCGCCAGGGCAATGGCGATTACCAGTACACGGTCCAGGCGGATACTTTGGAGGACCTCAACACCTGGGTGCCCAAGATCACCACCGCGCTGCAGGACGTGCCGCAGCTGCTGGACGTCAATTCCGATCAGCAGGACAAGGGCCTGCAGGTGGATCTGAAGATCGACCGCGTCAGCGCCGCAAGGCTGGGGCTGAACGCCGCCCAGATCGACAATGCCTTGTATGACGCCTTCGGCCAGCGCCAGGTCTCGACCATCTACAAGGACAAGAACCAGTATCATGTGGTGATGGAGGTGGCGCCCGCCTTCTGGCAGAGCCCCGAAACCTTGCACGACATCTTCATCTCGACCGCGGGCGGCTCGGTCAGCGGCACCCAGTCCAGCGCCGGCGCGGGCGGCGCCTTCGTCGTTTCCCCTTCCACCGGCACGGGCGGCGGATCCAATACGCTGACCACCGGATCGGCCGCGTCCACGGATGCCGCGGCGATTGCCGCCGATGCGGTGCGCAATCAACAGATCAATTCGGTGGCGACCGGCGCGCGCGGCGGTTCCTCAACCGGCGCCAGCGTTTCCACCCGGGTGGAAACCATGGTGCCGCTGTCGGCCTTCACCAGCTTCGGGCCGGGCACCACGCCCTTGTCGGTCAATCACCAGGGCCCGTTTGTCGCCACCACCTTCTCGTTCAGCCTGCCGCCCGGGGTGGCGATCGGCGATGCCTTGGCTGCGATCCAGAACACCATGAACCGGATCAATGTGCCGATCACGGTGCATGGGGAAAGCGCCGGTACCGCCCAGCTCTTCCAGAAGAGCTTTTCCAACATGCCCTTCCTGCTGGTGGCGGCGATCCTGACGATCTACATCACCCTGGGCATCCTGTATGAAAGCCTGATCCACCCGATCACCATCATCTCCACCCTGCCGTCGGCGGGTGTGGGCGCGGTGCTGGCGCTGTTGATGTTCAAGACCCAGTTCGACCTGATCGCCACCATCGGCGTGATCCTGCTGATTGGTATCGTCAAGAAGAACGCCATCATCATGATCGACTTCGCCATCGATCTGGAGCGCAAGGAGGGGCTCAGTTCCTATGACGCCATCTACAAGGCGTGTCTGCTGCGCTTCCGTCCCATCATGATGACCACCACGGGCGCCATCCTGGGCGCGCTGCCGCTGGCGATCGGCCTGGGCGAGGGTTCGGAGCTGCGCCAACCCCTGGGCATCTCCATCGTGGGCGGGCTGTTCCTCAGCCAGATCCTGACGCTCTACACCACGCCGGTGATGTTCCTGTACATGGACCGGTTCGGAAACTGGACCAGCGGGTTCTGGAACAGGTGGTATCACGGGTTGATGGGCGACAAGCCCGAAGACCATATCCCCACGCCCAAGCCTTCGCCGGCGGAGTGAGAGCTGCGGCCTGCCAGCGCGCCGAGCTTGGGCGAGGCGCCGCGGATACGAGTCAGATTTTAAAGATTGGGCAGATCGTCCTGTGAGCCGGGCGCCTTGCCTTCGTTGATCTTGGCGTTGCGGCTCTGGCGATACAGGTTGCGGGTCGTCGCATAGAAGTCGATCGACGAACGCTCGATGGTTTCCACTGCATCCAGGTTGGAAGCACGGGCGTCCAGGATGCCGATGCCGAAGCGCACCACCATCCAGGTGTCCTTGCCGTGGAAGCGGACATAGGTCAGCGGGTCGAAGGCCTGGTCCACGCCAACGCCCAAGAGGTCGCGCGGCGGCAGCGGGCCGGCGAAGGGCAGCACCAGGTAGGAGCCTTCGGCGATGCCGTTCTTGCCCAGGGTGATGCCGAAATCATTGTCGTGATTGGGAATGCCGATCTTGCTAGCGACGTCGATCAGGCCGCCCAGCCCGACGGTGGAATTGATCAGCAGGCGGCCGGTGGTGTTCACCGCCTTGTTGCCGTCGCCCTGCAGCACGTCATTGGCCAGGACGACCGGGGAATTCAGGTTGTTGAGAGCATTGTGGATGCCATCGCGCACCGGTTCGGGCAGCACGGCGCGATAGCCCTCGGCGACGGGCCGGGCCACGGCATGGTCCAGGCGCACGTCGAAATCGAACACGTCGCGGTTGGTCTTTTCCCAGGGGTCGTTCTGGGCCAGGGATTCAGGGCTGGGGGTGCTGCACGCGCTCAGGACAAGGCCCAGAGCCAGCGCGGAGATCACCGGAAGAGAGATTTTCATGCCCCACCAAATACAGGAATCAAAATAAAATAGCGTTACCGGCGAGTCTCTAACGTCCAATATCGGTATTCGTGCCGCAGGGCACAAGAGGGTTCCCGATTTCTTCCCCTGCGGCGTCCTGACCCTATTTGGGCCAGTCCGGACGTCCAAAACCCCAATTACATGACGGTCATACGGACCGGGGACGGGGCGGATCAGCCGTTGCGGATTTGCTACAGGCTCGGACGGTCATGGGGCGACATTATGGTCCGCGGCCGGGTCCACGGGTTTGTCCATGATCATCGGAGGGGCTTGCAGGGCGGCGACCCCGAAGCCGAGCGCAAATACATTCTGTCCCAGGAAACATGCCCGCATGTGTGACCTTCCGCCTGGATAGGTACAAAACGCGATACGCAAAAGCGCTCCCGGGCGGATCAGGAAGGGCTCAGACTTTCTTCGCGGTCCAATGCAGCGCTCCCGTCATGGCGGCCAGATCCAGCAGGATCAGGTAGCGGTAATCGCAGGCGATGGAGATCGCCGCGAAGGTCAGGGTGAAAACCAAAGCGCCCACAAGGAGCCCCGCAATGGCGATGTCGCCCGGCTCGGCCCGCCGCAGCAGCAGGACAGACAGCAGCAGCGCCAGTGCGCCCCAAAGGACATGGGAATAGACGGGGGTGGCGAAAAACAGGTGCGCGTAATTGGCCACCGCACGATCCTGGGGCCGCTTGCCTGGTGTCAGGCCCAGCTGGCGCAGCTGATCGGCAGGGCCCTCGATCCCATTATGGGAGAAATGGCAGACCGCGCTGTCGGGGGTGGTCAGCACCGCGCCAAAGGCCGCCAGCCGGACGCGCAGGTAAAGCAGGGGATGGCCGCTCACCAGTCCCTTCCAGGCCCGTCCCACTGCGCCGTCGGGTGCATCACCCAGCCCGCGATTGACCGCGGGATCGGCGGCGAAGGGATCGTTGCGCAGGGGCGTGTAAAGCAGCGGACTTTTCTGGCGCAGGACTTTTTCAAAGGCCGGGTCTTCCGCCGCCAGCGATGGCAGGGGCAGGTGCGGATCGCGCGCCAGGGCACCGGCCAGGTCATAGGCCTGGCCCAGCCGCACCTGGGCAGCTGCGCCATCGCCGCCATCGCTGCGCGACACCAGCCACAGGCTGGTGCCCAGCCCCAAGGTCACGGTCACGATCAGAAATCCGATGCCCAGCAGCCAGCGTTTGCGCGGCGCCGCCCAGCCGGCGGCCAGCGCCGCCACCGGCAACAACACGACCGCGTTCTGGCGCACGCCCGCTGCCAGCGCCAGCAGCAGCGCCGCCGCCACCAGCCAGCGCCTGCGGTCGGTTTTTGCAAAGACCGCCAGTGCCGTGAAGCCGGCGACGGCGGCGTTGGCGCCCAAAATATCTTTCCAGATCTGGCCCTGGAACATCAGGAATTGCGGCGTCAAAACGATTGCCAGCGCGACCAGAACCGTGCCGGTGCTGCGCGGCTTCAAGGGCAGCAGCACCAGCAAGGCGCGCAGCAGAAGCAGGGTTTGGAAAAGCAGAAACAGCAGGGTGCCCGGCACGACGGCATCGAACACACCCAGTAGCCAGGCCATGACCGGCGGATGCCAGCTGTTGTAGGCGCCGCTGCGGCCGCTGGCGAGCTGCTGCACCGAGTCATAGGTCAGCTGGCCCGGCGCGGTCAGCGCCAGCATCACGGCAAAGCCCGCAAGCAGAATCGCGCTGGCGGCCTTGCGCGCGTTCACTAGCCGCGTCCGAACAGCGGCATCTTGGTGGCCATGATGGTGACAAAGGCCACGTTGGATTCCAGCGGCAGGCCGGCCATGAAAGCCACCTGCTGGCCGACATGATCCACGTCCATGCGCGGCTCGATCCCCAACTTGCCGTCGGCCTGCAGTACACCCTGGGTCATGCGCTGGGTCATTTCGGTGGCGGCATTGCCAATGTCGATCTGGCCTGCGGTGATGTCAAAGGGCCGCCCGTCCAGGATGATGGATTTGGTCAGGCCGGTGATGGCGTGCTTGGTGGCGGTATAAGGCGCGCTGTGCGGGCGCGGCCGGTCGGCGCTGATCGAGCCGTTGTTGATGATGCGCCCGCCCTGCGGCGCCTGTGCCTTCATCATCCGCACCGCTTCCTGGGTGCAGAGGAACGCGCCGGTCAGGTTGACGCCGACAATGGCCTGCCATTGTTCGAAGCTCAGCTCCTCGATCGGGATGGCGGGGGTGCCCATGCCGGCATTGTTGAACAGCATGTCCAGGCGGCCGAACTTGTCCTTGATCCTGGCGAAGATGGCTTTGACCTGGACCGGATCGCCGACATCGCCGGGCGCGACCAAGTGATCGCCCTTCAGCACCTTGGCGGTTTCTTCCAGCGCGTCCTGCTTGCGGCCGACCAGCGCACAGCTCCAGCCCTGGGCAGCCAGAGCCTTGGCGGTGGCCCGGCCCACGCCGCTGCCGGCGCCGGTGATCATTGCGATTTTGTTCATTTGTCCCCTAACCCCTCAAGACGGCCGTGCCGGCCGGCCAAACCATAGATTCCATAAGGCTTTAGAGGCAACAGCACCGCCGCACCCCTGCGCTTTATTTGACCTCGTATTTCCGTTAGAGCTTGCCCGCCCGACCAAAGGCGACGGAGCACGCCGGGCGAGGGTTCTATATTGCAGGGGAATTTCATGCGTAAAGCCTTGGCTCTGGCTTTTCTGACCACCAGCGCGCTTGCCACGGGTCCGGCCTGGGCCCAGGCGGACACTGATACGTCCCACACCCAGGTCGCGGGTCTGGAAAAGGTCGTGGTCACCGCCCGCAAGCGCGAGGAAGACGAGCAGGCGGTACCGATCTCCATCACCGCTTTCAGCCAGGCCGATCTGGACAAGCTGGGCGTCAAGACCATCGAGGACCTGAAATACGTCGCCCCCTCGGTCTATGTCGCCCCCACCACCTTCCGGCAGGACACGCTGAACGTCACCATCCGCGGCCAGCGCAATTTCGACGCCCCGTCGGGCGGCGGCAATCCGGGCCTGGGCTTCGATACCGCATCGGCCGTCTACAAGGACGGCGTCTATTACGCGCGCGCCATCGGCCTGACCGGCTCGCTGTTCGACCTGGACAATGTCGCGGTGCTGAAGGGCCCACAGGGCACTTTGGTCGGCCGCAACACCACCGGCGGCGCCATTCTCTACAACAGCCGCGATCCGGGTCCCGATTTCGGCGGTTATGTCCAGGCCACGGTGGGCGATTATGGCCGCACCGGATTGCAGGGCGCGGTCAATTACCCGCTGACCGACAATCTGTTCCTGCGCGTGGCGCTGAATTCGGAAAACCAGAAGGGCTATCTGGCCAATATCTTCATCGATCCCACCACCAGCGGGCGGCGAAACAACCAGGCGGCGTTTGGCAGCAAGAAGCTGGCCGGCGTGTTCTCCTTGAAGTGGCAGGTCGACGACAGTTTCAACATCCTGCTGCGCGCCGATGTGGCCAGCGAGCATGACACCGGCTCCAGCTATCATGACCTGGGCACCTTCACCGGCACGGTGGCGTCGGCGGGCCGCACCTCGATCTGCAACATCCCGGCGACCTGCGTCGGCTTTACCGATTTGCGCGGCCAGGTGATTGCGCCCTTCTACAACACCGCGACCGCGACCAGCGTCAGCAATCCCAACACCTCGCCCCAGACCTACAACACCCTCCTGAACTCCGTCGCCCGCGAGCAAGTGGCCGGCTTCTGGAGCACCGACCAGGATGTCTCCAACCTGGTGGGTGGGCACTACCAGACCTATTCGGCCACCGCGAACAAGAATTTCGGCGATATCGATGTGCGCCTGATGGGCGCCTATCGCACCTTCGACAGCGCCGGCACGGCGGTCAGTCGCGGACAGCCTTACGAGACCAACACCTACATCTACAATTTCCCACGCTATGAATCCTACCAGACCGAGCTGACGGTCAACGGCAAGGCGCTGGATGACAAGCTGAGCTGGACTACCGGCCTTTTCTATTTCAATGAACGCAGCCCCAATGACGGCGGCATGCTGTACCTGTTCCTGCCCAGCGCCGGCTCGGCGCCGACAGCGGCGGCGGGCAAGCAGATCACTGTCACCGACTGGAGCCGCAACAGCGAGGAAAACAGTTCCTACGCGGCTTACGCGCAGGGCACCTACAGCATCTGGAGCGATACGCGCCTGACAGCCGGCGTACGCTACACCTATGACGAGCGCTATGCCCATATCGCGACGCAGACCACGCAGACACCGGCCAGCACCACCACCAACAATGCGCTGATCGCGGCGGGTAAGCCCGCGACCCTGAACACCGGTGGCTACACCTTCGAAGGCATCACCTATACGGGCTTCAGCAGCCTGTGCGGGCTGACCAATGCACAAGGCAAGGTATTCCCGCAGGCGCAATGCGCCCAGGATCTGCGCCGCAGCTACCACAAGCCGACCTGGACCCTGGCGCTGGACCATGACCTGTGGGACGGCACCATGGTCTATGCCACCATGCGCTCGGGCTACCGGGCTGGCGCCATCAACACCCAGGCGGTCAATGTCGCGGTGCTGACGGCCAAGCCGGAGCAGGTGCAAGATTATGAAATCGGCGTGAAATCGGACTGGCAGCTGGCGGGTATTCCGCTGCGCACCAATCTGGCGCTGTACGAAACCGCCTATCACGACATCCAGGTGCAGCAGTCCTTTCCAAACGTCACCTTGGCCACCACGGTCAGCGGCGCGGCCTGCGACCAGGGGCAGTTCAATGCCGGCAATTGCCTGGGCACCTTCAACGACAACATCACGACCAATGCGCGGGCCGCCAAGATCTATGGTGTGGAATGGGAGATCACCGCCATTCCCACCGACTGGCTGACCCTGAATGCGTCAGGCAGCTATATCGATCCGCGCTACACCGATTTCACCGTGACGCCGCCGGCCGGTTACCTGCTGCCGACCAACACCACCAACCTGTCGGGCACGCCGATCCCGGTTCCGGCCTGGCAGACCAACGAAACCGCAACGGTGAATTTTGGCAACGACTTGGGCGGGATACCGCTGGGGGATACCGTGTTCACGGCGCATTACTATTGGCAGAGCCGCTATCTGGCGGACCTGCGCGCCTACAATCCGTCGCAGCGCAGCTTTGCCTATGGCTTGCTGAATTTTCGGCTGGACTTCACCGATATCGGCCATATCGGCGCCGACTTCGCGGTGTTCATGAACAATGTCGCCAACACCGAGGCCTGCCTGCCGGAATATAACGGCGTGCTGAACTCGGCGCCCAACGGCACCTTCGGAACGCCCAATACTTCGGGTGTGCTGCAGTGTATTCCGCTGGCCCCGCGCATGACGGGCGCGACCTTGACTTACAAGTTCTAAGGGGTTCGCGCGGCGCGGCGCGCTTCCACCAGCTGCCATAGCAGCAGAACCGGCACGGCGATGGTGACGTCGCGGGCGCGGCGCAGCAGCGAGATGGCGAGCCCTGTTTCCGGCGCAAGACCGAACAGCGGCGCCAGCGCGGCGTAGCCGGCTTCCTGTACGCCCACTGCGGCGGGGATGAACACCAGCGCGCTGCGCAAGCCTTCCAAAAGTGCCTGAAGCGCTATCGCGGACCAGAAGCCGGTCGAAAATCCCATCACTTTCAGTATCACCCACAGCCACAGGCCCGATGCCATCCAACCCGTCAGTTGCAGCAGCATCGACACGAACAAACGGCCGCGGCGGCGATAGATGCCGTGAATGGCTTCGCGAAAGGCCTGGGTGTGCGCCGACGCGCCCGGGAAGAGTTTTTCGCTGATCCGCTCGATCCAGCGGCTGCCGCCGACCTGCAACAGGGCAAAGCCCATGCTGCCCAACGACAGGAAGACCGCGCCGGCCAGCATGGCGCCGACGTAGGGCGACAGCAGCGTGCTTTTTTGCAGCAGAGACAGGCTGGCGGCGACCCCAACCAGCACATACAGGCCTTGGGCAAAAGCTTCGGTGGTGAAGTCGGCGATCACCGCTGCCGAAGCGGTGGGCGCGCGCAATCCCGCCAGCACCAGGGCGCGGGCGGCAAAAGCGATTCCGCCCAGCTGGGTGATGGGCAGTACGTCGGCGGCGCTGTCGCGGAGTTGCCGCGACGCGGCAATGGCACAGAGCGGCACGGCGTCGGTCAACAGCGGGGTGATGCCGGATGCCAGCACGATCTCCGCGGCCAGCCCGGCAACCACGATCAGGAGAAAACCGCCCAGCCCCACGCGGGACAACGAAGTCATAACCACATGCAGATCAAAGCGCGCCAGCACTATGGCCAGAACCAAAAGGCCCAGCAGCAGCGCCAGCAGCAGCCGCAATTTCACGGGGATTCGAGGTTAGGGAGCGTACTCAACCTTGGTAAGGGTCATGGTAAAGACCAGCGTCTGGTCCGGCGGGATGGAATCGCCGGCGCCGTCGCTGCCGTAGCCCAGATCGGACGGCACCACGATTTCCCAGGTGTCGCCGGTCTTCATCAGCTTCAGCGCTTCAACCCAGCCGGGGATCAACGCGCCGGACTGAAACTGTGCCGGCTCTTCCGGCTTGGTCTGGTCGAAGACTTTGCCGTTGATCAGCGCGCCTTTGTAAAAAACCGTCACCACGTCGCTGCCCTTCTGGACGGTCTGGCCGGTGCCGGCCTTGATGACGCGGTACATCAACCCGTCTTCCAGCTTCTTCACGCCCGGGCGTGCCGCATAATCGGCCAGGAAGCGCTTGTTGGCATCCGGCGAGGTGTCGTAGCTGCCGGCGGTGGCGGCATCGGACTTCTTGTCGCAAGCCGCCAGGCAGGCCAGCGGCAGCAGGACAAGAGCCATGATCTTCAAGGCGCGCATTGGTGTTCCCCCATGTGGTCCGCCTTTATAGGCGATCCTTGGCAAGGGGCGCTACTGGTTCGCGATCTTCACTTCATCGCCATCCCGCAGCGCGTCGGCGGGATTGTCGATGATGCGGTCCTTGGGGCTGATGCCCCCGCCCACATCGACGCTCGCGCCCAGGTCGCGGGCGATGTTCACGGTCTTGAGCTTGACGTGGTTTGTGGCGTCCACGGTGGCTACCTGCATGCCTTCGTCGCGGAACATCAGAGCGGTGGCGGGCACGCGGATGCCGTTGGCCCCGGCCGGCAGCGGAAATTTCACTTCCGCATAGGCGCCCGGCTGCAGGGCATTGTCGGTGTTGTCCAGGCCGAACTGCACCAGCACCGTGCCGGTGGAACTGGCCACCGCGCCGGCGCTGGCCACCAGATTGGCATGGAACACCCGGCCCGGATGCTGCGGCACCGTGAAGGTCACCTCCATGCCGGGACGGATGTAAGAGGCATAATTCTGCGGCACCCGCACATAGATGCGTAGCTTTGTCAGGTCCGAGACGGTGAACAGCGGCGTGGACGTGGGCGTGCCCACCGTGACCAGCGCACCCACATCCACGGCGCGGCTGGTGACCACGCCGTCGAAGGGCGCCACCAGATGGCGGAAGTTTTCCTGGGACGAGACGCTGTAGAGATTGGCCCTGGCCGCCGCGACGGCGGCGTTCTTGGCGGCGAGATCGGCGTCCTTCTCGTCCTTGGACTGGCGGGCCACCGCGCCCTGCGCGAACAGCGCGTCATAGCGGCGGGCGGTGGCTTCGGAAAGCTTCTGGGCAGCAATGGCATTGACCAGGTTGGCGCGGCCCTGCGCCGACACCCCGGCCAGGTTGGGCGTGTCCAGTTCGGCCAGCAATTGGCCCTTCTTCACCGGCGCGCCGATGTCGAAATACCATTTCTTCACATAGCCGCTGACCTGGGCGTAGATCGGGGCGCTGGTGAAGGCCTGCACGTCGCCCGGCAAGGTGAGCGTGCTGCCGGTCTTGGGACTTTTGAGTTTGATGATCTGCACCGTCGGCACCGCCTGGGCGTCGGTCCAGGCCGCAGTGGTGTGGTTCTTGTACATCCGCCAGCCGATCCCCAGCACGGCGACCGCGACCGCCGCGACCACAGCCATCCTGCCCCAGCGCTTCAGGCCGGGCGGCGCACTATGGCGCAGCAAGGCGTCAGGCGCTGGGTCATGTGGCCCGGCGTCGGGATTCTTGTCAGGCATAAGCCTCTCCAGATTGGGCGGGCGGCCGAGCAGCCGCGGCCTTGGCCGCCCTGCGGCCATGAATGATGCTGAACACCACCGGCACGAATATCAAGGTCGCCACGGTCGCAAATACCAGGCCCCCGATCACCGCCCGGCCCAGCGGCGCGTTCTGCTCGCCGCCATCGCCCAGGCCCAGCGCCATGGGCGCCATGCCGATGATCATGGCCAGCGCCGTCATGCACACCGGGCGAAAGCGGGTGAAGCCGGCTTCCACCGCGGCCAGCATCGCATCGCCATGATGGGCCAGCCGCTCGCGGGCAAAGGAAATCACCAGGATGGAGTTGGCCGTCGCCACGCCCATGCACATGATGGCGCCGGTCAGCGCCGGCACCGACAAGGTCGTTCCGGTGGTGAACAGCATCCAGACGATGCCGGCCAATGCGGCGGGCAGGGCGGTAATGATGACGAAGGGATCGGTCCAAGACTGGAAGTTCACCACGATCAGCAGATAGATCAACACCACCGCCGCCAGCAGGCCATAGAACAGGCCCGAAAAGGCGGTGTTCATGATCTGGATCTGGCCGCGCAGGACCACGGTGGCGCCGCGCGGCAGGTATTTCATGTTCGCGTCGATGACCTTCTGCACGTCCTTGGCGACGCTTCCCATATCGCGATCCTGGTTGCTGGCGAAGACGTCGATGGTGGGCAGAATGTTGTAGTGGGTGACGACCGAATTGCCCTGGCTGCGGCTGATGCGGCTGAGTCCGCCCAGCACCTGGGAACTGCCGCCGGTGGTGCCGGTGACGGGCAGGTTCTGCAGCGCCTCCAGGGAATCGAGTTTATATTCCGGCGTCTGCGCTTGCATGTTGTAGGACACGCCGTTCTTGGGATTGAGCCAGAAATTCGGCGCCGATTGCGAGGTGCCGGCCAGCGCCGTGCCCAGCGCATTGGTGACGTCGCGTTCGGTCAGGCCCAGCTGGGCCATGCGGCTGCGGTCGGCATTGACGTTCAGCACCGGCTGGCTGCGCGACTGCTGCATGCGGCCGTCCACCAGGCCGGGAATGGAGCGGATCTGGCGCAGGATACGGAAGCCGAAGGCTTCGGTGGCGTCATGGTCGGTGCCGGTGATCTGCACGTCCAGCGCCGAGGGCTGGCCGAAGTTCAGGATCTGGCTGGTGATGTCGGGTGGCGGGAAATAGAAGGTCACGGTGGGGAACAGGCGCGGCAGCTTTTCGCGCAGGGTGCGGACATAATTGGCCGTGGTGCCGTGATCCTCGTTCAGGGTGATGAAGATGTCGGCATCCTGCAGGCCGGTGGTGCCGGTATTGTTGTAGATCATGTTGGTCGGGCTCTGGTTCAGGCCGACATTGTCGATGATGGTCTGCACTTCGCGGGCGGGAATGACTTTGCGGGCTTCGCGTTCGATCTGGGCCACGATCTGGGTCGTGTCCTCGATGCGGGTGCCGGCCGGGGTGCGGGCATGCAGGGTGATCTGGCCTGAATCCACCGACGGGAAAAAGTCCTCGCCCAGGAAGGGCACCAGCAGCATTGAAAGCGCCACCGCGCCCAGGAAGCAGAACACAAAGGGGCGCCGCCGCGTCATCGCCAGCGCCAGAAGATTGCGATAGGCCTCGCGGGTATCGGAAAAGGCGCCCTCGAAACGCTTTTGCAGCCGCGCGAACATGTTGTTGCCCAGCGCGGCATGTTCCTCGGCATGGGGCTTGAGCAGATACAGCGACAGGGTCGGCACGAGGGTGCGCGACAGGATGAAGGAGGCGATCATAGCGAACACCACCGCCATGGCCATGGGCACGAACAGGAAGCCTGCGATGCCCTGAAGGGCGAACATCGGCACGAAGCTGACGCAAATGCAGAGCAGCGAGACGAAGGCCGGCTGGGTGATCTGCCGCGCGCCGTCCATGATGGCGTCATAAACGCTTTTGCCGTGTTCCAGATGCCAGTTGATGTTCTCGATGGTCACCGTGGCGTCGTCGACCAGGATGCCGACCGCCAGCGCCAGTCCGCCCAGGGTCATGATGTTCAAGGTCTGGCCCGTCGCCCACAATCCCATCAGCGCGCACAGCACCGCCAGCGGGATGGAGGTGGCGATGATGATGGTCGACCGCCAGGACCCCAGGAAGAACAGGATCATCAGGCTGGTGAGGCTTGCGGCGATGGCGCCTTCGCGCACCACGCCGTTGATGGCGGCCTTCACGAACAGCGACTGGTCGGCCAGCACGTCGATTTTCAGTTCGGGCGGAAGCTGCTGGCGCAGCAGCGGCAAGACGTCCTTGATGCCGTTGACCACGTCGATGGTGGAGGCCTGGCCATTCTTGAGCACGGTGGAAAGCACCGCGCGGTTGCCGTCCACATGCACGATGTTCTGCTGCACGGTATTGCCGTCGCGTACATGGCCGACGTCATGCAGATAGACGGTGCCGCCATTGACCGCCTTTACCGGCATCTCGTTCATGCCCTGGATGGTGTCGGAGGCGTTGTTGAGCTTCACCACATACTGGAAGCTGCCGATCTTGATGTTGCCGGCCGGCGTGATCTGGTTCTGGTTGGCGAAGGCGTTCTGCACATCGGTTGCCGATAATCCGCGCGCCTGCATGGCGTCGGGGTCCAGGTCGATCTGCACCGAGCGGAACTTGCCGCCATAGGAATAGGGCACCGCCGCGCCTTGCACCGTGGTCAGGCGGGGACGGGCGAAATTCTGCGAATAGTCCAGCACCTGCTGCTCGGACAGCGTCTTGGAGGAAAAGGCCAGCTGCAGCACCGGCACGGTGGAGGCGCTGTAGTTCAGGATCAGCGGCGGCTGGGTGCCCGCCGGCATCTGGCGGATGGAGGTCTGCGACACCGCGGTGAGCTGCGCCGTGGCCAGGCGGATATCGACATTGGGCTGGAAGAAAATCTTGACGATGCCGATGCCCTGCATCGACTGGCTTTCGACATGCTCGACATCATTGACGGTGGTGGTGAGGAAGCGCTCGTAACCGGCCAGCAGGCGCGAGCTCACTTCATCGGGCGACAACCCGCTATAGCTGAACGCCGCCCCGATCACCGGGATGCCGATATTGGGGAAGATGTCGGTGGGGGTCCGGAGCGCCGCCAGCGGCCCGAAGATCAGGATCATCAGGGCCATGACGATGAAGGTATAGGGCCGGTCCAGGGCCACTTTGACGAGCCAGGTCATGAGGCTGTCCTGTCCTGTCTTTGCGCGGTCATGGTGGGTCTGTTGCGGTCCAGCGATGGAAATTTGTCAGGATTATAGCGGGAAAAGCGGATCGCGCACCGCCGGGGTTGTCGCAAGCTGTCGCGTACTTCGTTGATGACCCCCTCCGGCCTTCTGCGGCCATGATTTTTATATATTCCATAGAGATGGTGGGGTATTATGCCGCATGATTTCCCAAAAAGCCCGCTATGCCCTGCGCGCCCTGCTGTACCTGGCGTCGCGCGGCGAGGATGCCCCGGTCCAGATCTCCGAAATCGCGGACAAAGAGCGGATTCCCCGCAAATTCCTGGAAGCCATTCTGCTGGAGCTGAAAAAGACCGGCATCGTACGCAGCCACCGGGGCCGCAGCGGTGGCTATTCCCTGGGCAGATCGGCCAAAGACATCAGTTTTGCTGACGTTTTGCGGGTCACGGACGGCCCCCTGGCGCTCAGTCCCTGTGTCAGCGTCATGGCTTACCGCAAGTGCGATGACTGTTTCGACGAATCGGTCTGCGCCATCCGAAAAGCCCTGTTGGCGGCCCGGGACGCCACCGCCCAGATCCTGGAATCCAGAAATCTGGCCACGGCCGCGGCACAATTGCGGCGTTCAGGCGCTTTATGAGCTTCCCTCATTGTTGGGTTGGTTCCATAAATTTCCAAGATACGCCTTAATTCCTATTGACTAGATAGAGATTTGGAGGAATTAATCCGCCCGTCCGGTCCCCGGTGGGCCGGCGGGACGATTTTTGACGGGGGTTTTATGCGCCGAATTCTTGCTTCGTTTCTCCTGGCCGGCACGGCCGCCGCCCTGTCGGCGCCTGCTTTTGCCGCCGCCGCCAAAAAGGAGGCCGACCCCGATCCCCGCATCGGTGTACTGGAACAGCAGCTGCGTGACGTCCAGCTTCAGCTGCGCGAGATCAAGGCGTCGCAAGCCGATCTCGACAGCAGCGCTGCCCTGGGTGACCTCAAGCGCAGCACCAGCGCCCAGTATGTCGATATCAACAACCGGCTCGATGCTCAGCCCAAGACCAGCATCTCCAATGGCCGGGTGAGCTTTGCCTCCGTCGATGGCGCCTTCACCCTGGCGCTGCGCGCCCTGGTGCAGTTCGACACCGCCTATTTCGCGCAAGGCAAAAATCCCGCCAGCGTGGACCTGAACAGCGGCACCAATTTCCGCCGCGCCCAACTCGGCTTCCAGGGCACCGTCTATAACGACTGGGCCTATAACTTCATTTACGACTTCGGCGGCAACGGCGTGGAAAACCGCGGCTATATCTACAACGCCTATATCGAATATGACGGCTTCCGGCCCTTCTATGTGCGCGCCGGCGCCTATACGCCGTCCGAAGGCCTGGAAGACCAGACCGGTTCGGGCGACCTGTTCTTCCTGGAACGCTCTTCGGCGGCCGATGTCGGGCGCAACCTGGCCGGCGCGCCCAGCCGCGAAGCCATCAGCGCTTATGTGCAGGGTGACACCTACCTGGCGTCGGTGTCTTACACCGGCAAGAAGACCACCGACGGCACCTCCACCGGCGCTTCGGTCGGCACCTTCGACTCCCAGGAAGCGGTGATCGGCCGCGCCGCCTGGCTGGCGGTGTCCGAACCGGATGTGAAGTGGCTGATCGACGGCCACATCACCGAGATCCTCAAGCTGTCCGACGCCGCGGCCAGCACCCCCACCAGCACCACCACCATCCGCTTCAGCAACGGCCCGGAATTGGCGGTGGACGCCAGCCGCACCGTGGACACCGGCAATATCGACGCCCACCATGTGCGCGAGTTCGGCTTTGAATCCGCCGGAGAGTATGGCCCGGTCTTCGCCCAGGGCGGCTGGTTCCGCTACGAGATCGAGCGCCGCCTCGCGGTGCCCAACCCCGGTTTTACCGGCTGGTATGCGTTCCTCACTTATTCGCTGACCGGCGAACGGCATCCTTACGATCCCGCTACCGCCAGCTTCCGCAACATCCGCCCGGCCAAGCCGTTGGGCACGCCGGACGGCTGGGGCGCATGGGAATTGACCGCCCGCTACAGCAGCATCGATCTGGATTTCCTGCCCACCAACAGTGCCGCCACCGGCGGTATCCCGGGCGGCAAGCAGGACGTCTGGGCGCTGGGCGTGAACTGGTATCCCAACAGCGCGATCAAGTTCCAGCTCAACTACGAAAATCTCCAGGTCAATCATGTCAATGCGCCGGCCAATGATATCTCGGCCAACATCATTGGCCTGCGCAGCCAGATCCAACTTTAAGGAGCATCCGATGAAGCGTCTTCTTTCCTTCGTGGTCGCTGCGGGTCTCCTTGCCGGGACCGCCGCCCAGGCTGACGTCACGCTTTTAAACGTCAGCTATGATCCGACCCGCGAGCTCTACAAGGATCTCGGCGATGCCTTTGCCGCCAGCTACAAGGCGGACAAGGTGATCATAAAGACGTCCAATGGCGGTTCGGGCGCCCAGGCGCGCGCCGTCATCGACGGACTTCCAGCCGATGTCCTGACGCTTGCGCTGGCCGCCGATATCGATGCGGTCGCCAAGAATGCCAAGCTCCTGCCCACCGACTGGCAAAAGCGCCTGCCGGACAATTCCGCGCCTTACACCTCGACCATCGTGTTCCTAGTGCGCAAGGGCAATCCCTGGAAGATCAAGGACTGGAACGATCTGGTGAAGCCGGGCATCCAGGTGGTGACGCCCAACCCGAAAACGAGCGGAGGCGCGCGCTGGGCCTATCTCGCGGCCTGGGCGTTTGCCGAAAAGGGTCAGGGCGGCAATGCCCAGAAGGCCAAGGACTTTGTCGGCAATCTTTATAAGCACGTGCCGGTGCTGGATACCGGCGCGCGCGGCTCGACCGTGACCTTCACCAAGCGCGGCATCGGCGATGTGCTGCTGTCCTGGGAAAATGAAGCGCATCTGGCGCTGAAGGAATCGCCCGGCCAGTATGAGATCGTCTATCCGTCGCGCTCCATCCTGGCCGAACCGCCGGTGGCCGTGGTGGACAGGAATGTGGACAGGAACAAGAGCCGCGCCGCCGCGGAAGCCTTTGTGAAGTTCCTCTACACGCCGGCGGCGATGGAAATCGAAGCCCGGGATTTCTATCGCCCCCGCAACCAGGAAATCCTGGCCAAGTACAAGAGCCAGTTCCCCAACATTCCGCTGGTCACCATTGATGGTGATTTCGGTGGCTGGGCCAAGGCGCAGTCCACCCATTTCGGTGATGGCGGCGTGTTCGACCAGATCTATCAGCCGGGCAAGTAACGGCTGTCACGAGTCTTCCCCCAACTTTCCCGGGCCGTTTGCGCGGCCCGGGAGTTTCTTTGAGTAGCCATGAGCGCCACCGGATTGAAATTGTTCCCCTTGCGGTCCCGGCACATGTTGCCGGGCTTCCGGCTGTCGCTGGGCTTTACGCTGTTCTACCTGACCTCGCTGGTCCTGATCCCGCTGCTGGCGCTGGTGATCCGTCCGGCCGAACTGGGCTTTGGCGGCTTCTGGACGGCGATTTCGACCCCGCGCGTGCTGGCCTCCCTGCGCCTGTCCTTCGGCATGGCGCTGGCGGCGGCGGTGATCGACTCCTTCTTCGGCGTGATCATTGCCTGGGTGCTGGTGCGCTACCGCTTTCCCGGCAAGGGCCTGCTGGACGCGGTGATCGACCTGCCGTTCGCGCTGCCGACCGCGGTGGCGGGCATCGCGCTGTCCACCCTCTATGCCCCCAACGGCTGGATCGGTTCGCTGCTGATCGAGCATGGCATTCGCATCGCCTACACCCCCTATGGCGTGCTGGTGGCGATGATCTTCATTTCGCTCCCCTTCACGGTGCGCACGGTGCAACCGGTGATGGCCGAGCTGGGCCTGGAAGTCGAAGAGGCCGCCGCCACCCTGGGCGCGACCCGGCTGCAGACCATCGCCCGGGTGATCCTGCCCATGCTGGGTCCGGCGGTGCTGACCGGCATGGCGATGGCGTTCGCCCGCGCCGCCGGCGAGTATGGCTCCATCATCTTCATTGCCGGCAACATTCCCGCGGTCAGCGAGATCGCGCCGCTGCTGATCATCACCAAGCTGGAACAGTATGACTATGCCGGTGCCGCCGCCATCGGCGTGGTGATGCTGGCCGCCAGCTTTGTGATGCTGCTGGCGCTGAACGGACTGCAAAGCTGGGCGGCGAAACGCAGATGAAAAAGAGATTCCTGAAACCCGCCGAAGATCCGCTTTGGCTCAGGCTGTTCCTGGGCTCGGTGGCGATCGCCTTCATCGCCGTCCTGCTGCTGTTGCCGCTGGCGCTGGTGTTCAAGGAAGCCTTCGCCAATGGCGTGTCGGCCCTCTGGACCGCGATCAAGGAGCCCGACACCCTGGCGTCGGTGCGCCTGTCGCTGATTGCCGCCGGCATCGCGGTGCCGTTGAACACCGTGTTCGGCATCGCCGCCGCCTGGTGCATCGCCAAGTTCGATTTCCCCGGCAAGACCTTTCTGGTCACCCTGATCGATCTGCCTTTCTCGGTCTCGCCGGTGGTGGCGGGCCTGATCTATGTGCTGGTGTTCGGGGCGCAGGGCTGGTTCGGCCGTTCGCTGGCCGATCACGACATCCACATCCTGTTCGCGGTGCCGGGCATCGTGCTGGCGACGATCTTCGTGACCTTTCCTTTCGTGGCGCGCGAGCTGATCCCGCTGATGGTGGACCAGGGCCGCGACGAGGAAGAAGCCGCCGCCACATTGGGCGCCACCGGCTTCCAGACCTTCCTGCGCGTCACCTTGCCCAACATCAAATGGGGCCTGCTGTATGGCGTCCTGCTGTGCAACGCCCGCGCCCTGGGCGAGTTCGGTGCGGTATCGGTGGTGTCGGGCCATATCCGCGGCGTCACCAACACCATGCCGCTGCATGTGCAGCTTCTGTACGACAATTACGATTATGCCGGCGCCTTCACCGTCGCCGCCTTGCTGGCGATGCTGGCGCTGCTCACCCTTGTCTTCAAGTCACTGCTGGAATGGCGCTACGCGGACGAGCTCGCCGCCGCCCATCGCCACTAGGAGAAGTCGATGCCTTTGACCGTTGATTCCGTCGCCAAGAAGTTCGGCCGCTTTCCGGCGCTGAACGGCGCCAGCTTCGTTGCGCCGCAGGGCAGCTTCGTGTCGCTGCTGGGACCGTCGGGTTCGGGCAAGACCACCTTGCTGCGCATCCTGGGCGGACTGGAATTCGCCGACAGCGGCAGTGTGCGTTTCGCCGACCTCAACTGGCTGGACATGCCGGCCCGCACCCGCAATGCCGGTTTCGTGTTCCAGCAATATGCGCTGTTCAAGCATATGACCGTGGCCGACAACATCGCCTTCGGCCTGAAGGTGCGTCCGCGCAACCGGCGTCCGAGCAGCGCCGATATTTGCAAGCGCGTCACCGAACTGTTGGACCTGGTACAGTTGCCGGGCCTGGAAGCCCGCTATCCCAGCCAGCTGTCCGGCGGCCAACGCCAGCGCGTGGCGCTGGCCCGGGCGCTGGCGATCGAGCCGCGCATGCTGCTGCTGGACGAGCCGTTCGGAGCGCTGGACGCCAAGGTACGCAAAGAACTGCGCACCGACCTGCGCCGCATCCATGACCATGCCGGCGTCACCACCGTGTTCGTCACCCATGACCAGGAAGAGGCTTTTGCCGTGGCCGACCTGGTGGCGGTGATGAAGGATGGCCGGATCGAGCAGTATGGCGCCCCCGCCGATGTGCGGCGCAACCCCAGGACGCCGTTCGTGTCGGAATTTCTCAGCGCCTGACGGTAACCGGCGGTCTATTGCACACGAATATCCGCGCAGGAGGTTCCCGATGAAGACTTTCGCGCTGGCCGCACTTGCCCTGTTGGCCACCATTCCCGCCCAGGCATCGCCGACCGTGGTGGAGTTGTTCCAGAGCCAAGGCTGCTCGTCCTGTCCGCCCGCCATTGCCAACGTCAATGCGCTGGCCGACCGGCCGGACCTGCTGGCGCTGAGCTTTTCGGTCACCTATTGAGATCATCTGGGCTGGAAGGACACCTTTGCCAGGCCGGAATTCACCGCCCGCCAAGTTGCCTATGGGCGGACATTGGGCAGCGGCGCTTACACGCCGGAAGTTGTGATCAACGGCCACGAAGACCTGGTCGGGCAAAATCGCCGCCAACTGGAAGCGGCGATCGGCAAGGCCGCGCCGTTGCAGGGACCGGCCATATCGGTCAGCGGCGACAAGGTGACGGTCGGCGCTGCCGCCGGTGGCGCTGCCGATGTCTGGCTGGTGCGCTATGACCCGCGCGTCCAGAATGTGGATATCGGCGCGGGCGAGAATAGCGGTGTGTTGCTGGCGCATCGCAATATCGTGCGCGCCCTGGTGCGCTTGGGCGGCTGGTCCGGCACGGCGCAGACTTATGCAGTTCCCGGCGGCGGCGATCCGGCGTGGCGCACGGCCATCCTGGTGCAGCGGAGCAATGCCGGTTCGATCCTGGCGGCAGCGAAATTCTAGAGAGCGGCAATCGCCTTCGCCACGGCTTCCGCCACGCGGATGCCGTCCACACCGGCCGACAGAATGCCACCGGCGAACCCGGCGCCTTCGCCCGCGGGATAAAGTCCCGGTGTGTTCAGGCTCTGATAATCCTCGCCGCGCTGGATGCGGATGGGCGAGGAGGTGCGCGTTTCCACCCCCGTCAGCACCGCGTCGGCGCGGTCAAAGCCGCGGATCTGCTTGCCAAAGGCGGGCAGGGCTTCGCGTATCGCTTCGATGGCGTAAGTGGGCAGACAGCTGGACAAGTCCGTTGGTGTCACGCCGGGGCGATAAGAGGGCACCACTTCGCCCAGCGCGGTGGATGCCTTGGCCGCGATGAAATCACCCACCAGCTGCGCCGGGGCGGCATAGGTGCCGCCGCCCGCCGCAAAGGCCGCTTCTTCCCATTGCCGCTGCAGGGCGATGCCGGCCAGCGGATGACCCGGATAATCGGCGTCGGGCGTGATGGCGACCACGATGCCGGCATTGGCGTTGCGCTCATTGCGCGAATACTGGCTCATGCCGTTGGTGACGACGCGGCCCGGCTCGCTGGCTGCCGCCACCACCGTGCCGCCCGGGCACATGCAGAAGCTGTAGACGCTGCGGCCGTTTTTGGCGTGATGCACCAGCTTGTAGTCGGCCGCGCCCAGTTCGGGAACGCTGCGTCCAAAACGCGCCTTGTCGATCATGCCCTGTGGATGCTCGATGCGAAAACCGATGGAGAAGGGCTTGGCCTCGATGGCGACGCCCCGCGCATACAGCATTTCGAACAGGTCGCGGGCGCTGTGGCCCGGCGCCAGCACGACATGGCGACTTTCGATTTCTTCTCCGCTTTCCAGGCGCACGCCGCGTACCTGGCGGGTGTCGCCCAGCAACAGGTCGGTCACCTTGCTCTGGAAACGGTATTCGCCGCCCAGCGCCTCGATGCTCTGGCGCATGGATTCCACCATGGTCACCAGCCGGAAGGTGCCGATATGGGGATGCGCCTCGGTGAGGATTTCCTCCGGCGCGCCGGCCTTGACGAACTCGGTCAGCACCTTGCGGCCCAGATGGCGCGGATCCTTGATCTGGCTGTAGAGCTTGCCGTCGGAGAAGGTGCCGGCGCCGCCTTCGCCGAACTGGACATTGGATTCGGGGTTCAGCTGCGAGCGCCGCCATAGGCCCCAGGTATCCTTGGTGCGCTCGCGCACCACCTTGCCGCGCTCCAGGATGATGGGCCGAAAACCGGACTGCGCCAGGATCAGGCCGGCGAACAAGCCGCAAGGTCCGGCGCCGATCACCAGCGGGCGCAGGAACGTCGCGGGCGCCGTGGCCACGGCACGATAGTCCATGTCGGGCGTGGACCGCGCCTCCCTGGGTGCGCGGCTTTCGTCTTTCAGCGTCACATCCACCGTATAGACATAAACGATGGCCTGCCTGTTGCGGGCGTCATGGCCGCGCTTGAACACCCGCCAGTCCAAAAGCGCCTCGGCCGGCAGCTTCAGCTTCTTCAGGATGGCGGCTTTCAGCGCCTCGGGCGGATGGCCGAGCGGCAGCTTGATGTCGGTGAGGCGCAGCATCCGCCCATATAAAGACGGACGCTGGCCGGCGCCAGCGGCTAAAGTTTCAACCTGAGGCCCAGCTGGAATGACACCGGTTGGCGCAGGGTCAGGGTGCGCGGATCGGTCAGGGTCGGGGTCACCAGACCGGCGGTGCTGCTGGGGTCGAAATAGGCGCCGTACTGCGCATGACGGTCGTCGAACACGTTGTTCACCAGACCGAACAATTGCCAGCGCCCGTCGAATTGGTATGCGGCGCGCAGGTTGACCAATGCGGTGGAGGGCAGCCTGGCATTGTTGTTGGACGGATCGCCGTCGAAATATTGGCTGCCGGTGATAACCAGTTCGCCGCCCAGGCTGACGCCTTCCAGCACATCCATATCGGCGCCGATCCGGGCCGTGCTGGCCGGGTTCATTGGCATGCGCCGGCCCGGCGTCACCGTCACATTGCCGCTCGCATTGGCGGACGGATTGTTGGGCGAGGCCAGAATGCCGGTGAACTGATACGTCGCGTCCAGATAGGACCAGTTGGCATAGGCCGACCAGCGGGATGCCGTATAGCGGGTGGTCAGGTCCACGCCCTGGCGCTGGGTAGATGGCACATTGGTGAAATAGCCGCGGCCGGCGATCACCGATGCCAGCGCCACGATGTCATTGTCGCTGTCGGTGCGGAACAGGCTGATGCTCCAGTCCAGCTTGCCGCCTGCCAGCATCTGCTGCCCGCGCACGCCGGCATTGACGGTATGTGACACGACCTGGGCCAGCGGCGGATCGGAAACCAGCGAGCCTTCCAGCAGGCAGGGAAGGTTGGGATTGGCGCAGTCCAGCTCCAGCGGCGTGGGCGCGCGGGTGGCTTCGGAATAGCCGCCGAAGATGGAGACATTGTCCAAAGCCCTCCAGGCCAGGCCCGCCAGCGGATTGAGATGGCCATAGCCATGGACACCGTTCAGCTCGGTGGCCAGACCGCTGCGGTCGCGGGTGACGATGTCGGCGGCGTTGATGCGCAGCCCTGCCGTCAAAGTCAGCGTGTCGGTCAGGTCCAGCGCATCCACGGCATACACACCGTAATAACTTGTGGTGGCGCCCAATGTGACGGGCGCGTAGCCCAGGTTGCCGTTGCTATGGATGATGCTGCCCGAACCGGCCAGTGACGGATCCACCGCGACGTTGAAGTCGGGGAAGATACGCCCCAGGTTGCTGGTGGAGCGGAAGCCGATGGCGCTGGCGTCGATACTGCCGCCCACCGTCAACACGTTGGCGAGGCCCAGCAACGGTGCATTGCCCGTGACCTGAACGATGCCGCCATGTGTGGTGCTGTCGGTATAGGTGCGGTCCACCGTGCCGTAGATGGCGCCGGCGGTGAACGGAATGGTGGCGCCCGTCTGGTTCAGGACGGTGAACTGGTTGCGGAAGTTCAGCGCCGCCGTGCCGGTGAAGGGCGCGGGACGGATGAAATCATCGTCCTGCAGGCACAATTGATTTGTGAAGGAGGAGCTGGCGGAGCAGCGCTCAAAATCACCGTCATTGCCGTCGACATGGCGCTGCGTCAGGGCGCGCATATAGACCGAGCCTTCGAACTGCCAGTTTTCGTCCAGCCGGCTCTTGGCGTTCAGCGCCAGGCTCCCGATGGTGTTGCGCGTGGTCTGGGGGAAGGTGAAGACCGACTTGGCGTTGCGCTGGATCAGGCCGAAGGGGGTGGGACCGACCACGCCCAGGCTGGTGGCGGCGCCCGACGCCACCAGGTGCAGTTCGGTTTGCCCGATGCGCCAGCCGGCATCGGCATACAGCCGCGCCAGATTGGACCCCGAATGAAAGCGCCAGCCGGTGTCGGTGACGCCTTCGGCCGCGCCGTAGAAACTGAAATCGCCGCCGGTCATGCCCCACTGGCCCGATGCCATGCCATGACCGTAGGAGCCGCCTTGCAGCGAGGCTTCGGTACCCTGCCAGGTGAAACCGTTCTTCATGATCATGTTGACCGCACCGCCCAGTGCGTTCAGGCCGAATACCGGGTTGGCGCTCCACACGTCCAGGCGGTCTACCGCCACTTGCGGAATCGCATCCCAGTTGACCGTGTCCCCGAACGCTTCATTCAAGCGCACGCCATTCTGGTAAACGGCGATGCCTTGTGGCGTGCCCTGCAGCGGCGAGGCTTCAAAACCGTGGAAGCGCAAATCCTGGAACATGGCATTGCCTTGTGTATCGCTGAGCGACACGCCGGCAGCTTGCGACCCCAGCGCGTCCAGCACCGTGGCGCCGTGTTGGGGGGTGAACTGGCCGGCGCTGAAGCTTTGCAATTGGCCAGGGACCTTGTCGGCGGCGACGCCGATGTCGGAATCGGGCAAGGCGCCATAGACCACGACATGCTCGGTCCTGCTGGTTTGAGCCGCAGCGGGCACGCCAGCAGCGATGAGCAAAAAGCCGCCCAGAAGCACGGTGCGCGACAAGGAAGTTCCCCTTTTTGCCGAGCGATAGAGCAGTAATAGGGCAGATGCAAATGCGGCTGGCGCCCTAAAGCGCTTGAGGAAAACAAGAATTGCGCAGCGTTTTTCTTTCGCGCGCATGCTTCGAATCGTTCCAACTTCACAAAGTATTTCGGTGACGGTTTCGTGTTGACCGCAGGGTGTTTCGGGCGCACGGTTGCGGTGCTGAGAGAAAAGATTGCGGTTGCCGCAGTTACTTTCTGAAAGCGCCCAACGCGCGATACCGATGATGCGTTTGCATCAAACTGGGTTGCGATCGATCCGGTGGAGACCGGATTCCTGGCGCCGGAATGTAGCGCGAGACCCTGTTCTTGGATCCCGGCGGATTGAAACCGTAACAGGAGGTTTCCTGCATGGAAGAGAGTCCACCGGAAAGTAGGCCGGGCTTCGCCTGACTTGCGAAGCCAAGGCCCGGGTTAAAACTCCGGGCCTCCGCCACAAAGCGAAACTGAACAATGGGTGAGAGCCCATATCAAAACAGTCCGGCCTGATGTCGGATACAAGAGCAAAGCAGGTCCCGTCGGTAATCCGGCTGGGCCTGTTTTCTTGCCTGGATGTCATGATTCCTGCGGCGGGCATTGCAATAATTTGAAGGATAAATAGGGTTGCGACGGGCAGGGGCTGATTTAATGAGTGCTCCATGCGCAAAATCATCCTTCTCTCCACCGTCTTGCTGTCTGCTGCCGTCATGGCGGGCTGCACCACAGCCCGTTCCACCGCGCCGGTGCGCACCGCCAGCGAGCAGTTGCTGATTTCCGCCGCCGCCGACCGCGCGGCGTCCCAGCTTTCCTTGTCCATTCCCAAGGGCACGCGGGTTTTCGTCGATACCCGCTATTTCCAGGGCTATGACGACGGCTATGCCATCGCCGCCATCCGCACCCAGATGTTGAAAAGCGGGCTGATGGTGGTGGATGACCGTCTCCAGGCCGAAGCGGTGGTGATGGTATCGTCGGGCGCCCTGTCCACCGACCAGAAATCCCTGCTGATCGGGCTGCCGCAGCTCACCGTGCCCTATATCCCGGTGGGCAATTCGGTGACGGTGCCGGAAATCGCCCTGTTCAAGCAGGCCGAGGAAAAGGGCGTCGCCAAGTTCGTCGCCACCGGCTACGACGCCAAGACCGGCAAGCTGCTGGCGACCACCGATCCGCGCTATGGCTTTGCCCACAACACCAATCACACGGTGCTGCTGTTCTTCTCCTGGGCGACAGGCGACGTCATCCCGCCGGGTGTGGATCAGAAGTCGCTGTCCTTCCAGACTCTGACTTCCATGCTGCCGGGCGGCAACTGACGCTTTACGGGAAATATTGGTACAGCCAGGTCTCGCTGAGCGTCTTGTTGCCGAGCTTCAGGAACATGCGCAGGTCGACAGGCGCCTTGCCGTCGGTCTGCAAGTCGAAACCCGCGCGCCAGCGATCGGTGCCCACCACCTTGAGGGCAAAGGCGCCGTCGATCTTGCCGCGTGAGGTCGTGACCACCGGGGTGATGTCGAACCGTGGCTGCATCTGGCTCAGTGGTCCGCCCGTGAAATCCACCACGAATTTCTGCTTGTCGCGCGGCCAGGGATTTTGCCCGGGGATGCCGCCGCGCCCCAGCCGTGTTGCTACGGTGCGTGCGAGATGGGCCGGATAAGCCGGTTCGCTGTCCTGCCAATACAGGCGGTAATCGAAGCTGCGGCTGCCGCCCGCGGCGATGTCGCCATCGGGGCGCCAATAGGCGACGATATTGTCGTTGATCTCATCCTCGGTGGGAATTTCCACCAGCTGCACTGCGCCCTTGCCCCAATTGCCCCCGGGCTCCACCCACAGGCCAGGCCGTTTGTTGTAATAGGCGCCATCGTCCTGATAGTCGGCGAAGTCGCGATCGCGCTGCATCAGGCCGAAGCCCTTGGGATTTTCGTCCACAAAACTGTTGGTCATGACCTGGGGCGGATTGACCAGCGGCCGCCAGATGCGTTCGCCCTTGCCCGTCCAGATCGCCAGCCCGTCGCTGTCGTGAATTTCCGGGCGCCAGTCGGCAGCCTTGCGCCGCTCATTTTCGCCATACCAGTACATGCTGGTCAGCGGCGCCACGCCCAGCCGCGCAATGCCGGCGCGGAAGAACAGTTCGCAATGGACATTCATCACCACGGTGCCGTTCGGATTCTGCACGCAATCGAATTTGTAAGCGCCAGTGATGGAGGGACCGTCCAGCAGGGCATGGACCGTGACGGTGGAACCGCGCGTTTCCAGCCAGAATTCCGAAAAGCGCGGAAACTCTTCCGGCGCCGGGCCTGCCGTGTTGATGGCGATGCCGCGGGCCGAGATGCCATATTGATTGTCCTGGCCACTGGAGCGGAAATAGCTGGCGCCCTGGAAGGCCAGCCAGTCGCCTTGTTGGGGTTTTGCCTCCATGAAGCGAAATCCGGAGAAGCCCAACCCCGCAAGCGCCCTGGGATCCAGCCCCGATGCGCCATAGTCGAAATAATCGGGGCCGTAGAGAATCTCCCGCGCCTGGCCAGCTTCCACCGCATGCAGGATCACCGGGTCGGCGGAATAGCGGCTGAGATGGAAAAATGCGGCCGGATAGGTTGCGCCGGGCGCCAACAGGTGATCGGGGCGAAAACGGATTTTCTGGACGGCGTCGAAATCGATTCCCTTGATGATATGAGCGGCGCGCGCCTCTGGCGCTTTATAAGGCTGGCTGGCGTTTTTTTTGGCGCGCGCCGCAAGGAACCCAAAACTGAAATCGCTCGGCGGTCCAAGGCGGACGCCGGGCGCCACAGCCGCGGCAATGGCGGCCGAAGGCAACAGGCTTGCTGACAAGGCGGCCAGGATCAAGCGTCTATCCGGCTTCTGCATACAGAACTCTTGGGTGAAGGTTGCCACTGGAAGCGGCAATCGTGGAGAAGTTGAGGCGGCCAAGGAAATGTACCGAACGATCCATTATTTCGCCGCATTGTAACGTTTGATTACAGACGTCGGACGGGCGGTAATTTGGAATTGATGACAATGGATTCTCAGTCTCGCGTATTTGAGGCACCCGTGGAAGCGGTTCCAGCGGGAACTCCGCTGCGTTGTCCGCGCCCCATGCTCGCCCAATCCCTCCAGGCCTGGACCCCGGCCAGCGCCGCCGCCACGCTGATGACGGCCCTTGTCTCGCAACCCGCGCAACTGGCCCCTGCCGTAAGCCGCCGCCGTGCCTGACATGGCGCCGCGGCGCTGGCTGTACCTGTTCCTGGTACTGGCCTCCACGGTAGCCGCCAGCACCCAGATGGTAGGCGTGCTGCAGATCGACGGCCTGACATGGCGCGAAGCCGCCATCCTTGTGCTGTTCGCCATCCTGTTCGCCTGGATCGCTTCGTCCTTCTGGCTGGCAGTGTTCGGCGCCTGGGCACGCTGGACCAAAGCCGATCTTCTGCCGCTGAAACCGGCCGCCGAAACCTCGGCGGCGCGCACCGCCATCCTGATGCCGGTTTACAACGAGGACGTGGCGCGGGTGTTTTCCGGTGTGCGCGCCATCCGCGAATCCGCCGGTCCCGATTTTGATTTCTATATTCTCAGCAACAGCACCAACCCGGCGAGCTGGGTCGCCGAGGAGATCGAATGGCAGGCGCTGAAGCAGGAGCTGGGTGAGGAAGCGCGTGTCTTTTATCGCCACCGCGCCCGCAACACCGGGCGCAAGGCCGGCAACATCCAGGACTTTTGCGAGAATTGGGGCCAGCTCTACGACTATATGGTGATCCTGGATGCCGACAGCCTGATGACCGGCAAGACCCTGACCCGGCTGGTCGGGCTGATGGACACCAATCCCCGCGCTGCTCTGATCCAGGCGCCGGCGCAGCTGGTGGGGCGGCATTCGCTGTTCGCGCGTATCCAGCAATTTTCCTCCAGCGTCTATGGTCCCATCCACACCGCGGGGCTTGCCTTCCTGCAGGGGCCGGACGGCAACTACTGGGGCCACAACGCCATCATCCGGGTGCATGCCTTCATGCAGCATTGCGGATTGCCGCGGCTGCCGGGCAAGCCGCCCTTCGGCGGTGAGATTATGAGCCATGATTTCATCGAGGCGGCGCTGCTGCGCCGTGCCGGATGGGATGTGTGGATGGCGCCCGATATCGGCGGTTCGTTCGAGGAGCCGCCCCCCACCTTGCTGGATTACCTGATCCGCGACCGCCGCTGGTGCCAGGGCAACCTGCAGCATCTGCGCATCGTCTTCGCGCAAGGCCTGACCCTGCCCAGCCGGCTGCACCTGGCGATGGGGATCATGAGTTATGTCTCCTCGCCGCTGTGGCTGTTGCTGCTGATCGTGTCGGCCATCGACATGATGAATGCCGCTCCGCCGCCGCCCGCCGATACCATCCTGCTGCATCCCTCGCTGGCGCTGTCGGTCTCCCATGCCGCCGAGCTGGTGATCCTGGTGGTGGCGACGTTGGTGCTGCTGTATGGCCCCAAGCTGCTGGCGGTGATCGCGGTGCTGGAAGATCCGCGCGCCAGCCGCGCGCATGGCGGAGCAGGCTCTGTTATCTGGGGCGCGCTGTGGGAATCGATTTTCTCCACCCTGATGGCGCCGATCGTGATGCTGCAGCATAGCTGGTATGTGGTTTCCATCCTGGCCGGCATCGCCACCGGCTGGAACGCCCAGACCCGCACTGATCGCGCCTTGCCCTTGGCGCTGGCGGCGCGCCAGTTCGCTCCTCACACGCTCATCGGCGTCGCGGCTACTGTCATCTTGTGGAGTGCCGCGCCTTTCAACTGGTTCCTGCCGCTGCTGGTCGGGCTGTGGCTGGCCATTCCGCTGGTCATTGTCAGCTCCAGCCCCATGCTGGGGCTGGCGGCGCGGCGCGAAGGCCTGTTCCTGGTGCCCAGCGAAACCCATGGCTCCAAGGTGCTGGGGCGCGCCCATGCCCTGGCCGACGGCCATGGCGAAGTGCCCGAAGCGTCGCAGAACCTGGTGCTGGAGGATGCCGCAGTGCGCGATCTGCACCTGGCGCTGCTGGCGGGGACGCCCTTGGCGAACGGCGATTCTGCCCGTCTGGGTGTGCTGCGGGCGCAGGCGGCGCGGCGCGACACCGCCGGTTTCAGCCGCGAGGACTGGACGCTTCTGCTGTCGGACACCGAAGGGCTTAAAGCGCTTTCCTGACCCGCGCGGCTGCCGCTATCATGCGGCAATAAATGGAGCGTCGGCGAAAGCCGGAGCGGCCATAAAAAGGGGTGGGGACATGATCCGCAAAATTCTTTGGCTGGCGCTGCTGGCTTTGGCTGTTCCTGCCGGCGCGCAGACGCCGGCCCCCGATGTGATTGCGGTGGCCCATGTCGCCATCGATACCTCCAGGCCCGGTGTCGAGATCGACCGCCATATCTATGGCCAGTTCGCCGAGCATCTGGGGCGCGGCATCTATGAAGGCATCTGGGTGGGGGAGAACAGCAAGATCCCCAACATCCATGGCTATCGCAAGGACGTGGTGGCGGCGCTGAAGGCCATCCATGTGCCCGACGTGCGCTGGCCGGGCGGCTGCTTCGGCGATCTTTACAATTGGCGCGACGGCATCGGGCCGCGCGCCAAGCGGCCCGTGCGGGTCAATGTCCATTGGGGCGGCGTGACCGAGGATAACAGCTTCGGCACCCACGAGTTCATGAATTTTTCCGAGCTGATCGGGGCGGATGCCTATGTCTCGCTGAATGTCGGCGCGCTGACGCCTTACGATTCCGCCCAGTGGCTGGAATACATGACCTCGGACAGCAAATCCTCGCTGGCCAATGAGCGGCGCAGGAACGGCCGCGCCAAGCCCTGGAACGTGCATTTCGTCGGCATCGGCAACGAGACCTGGGGCTGCGGCGGCAACATGCGCCCCGAATACGCCGCCGACATCAATCGCCGCTATGCCACCTTTGCCGGCACCCCGCGCGAGATGGGCAGCCTGAAGATCGCCAGCGGCAGCCATGACGATGACTACGATTTTGCCGAAGCCATGATGCGGGACGGCGGCAAGTTCGACGGGCTGAGCGTGCATTACTACACCGTGCCGCGCGTCTTCCGCGACAAGGGGCCGGCCACCGGCTTTCCGGAAAGCGAATGGGCTTCGACCCTGGCGCATGCCCTGCACATTGACGAGATCGTCAGCAAAACCGCCGCGATCATGGACAAGTATGATCCCGCCAGGAAGATCGGCCTGTATGTCGATGAATGGGGCACCTGGTACGACCAGGAAGCGGGCAGCCATCCCGGTTTCCTCTACCAGCAGAACTCATTGCGCGATGCTGAGGTGGCGGCGCTGAGCCTCAACATCTTCCAGCGTCACAGCGACCGGGTGAAGGGCGCCAATATCGCCCAGATGATCAATGTGCTGCAGGCCATGATCCTGACCGACAAGGAGAAGATGGTGCTGACGCCGACCTATCACGTCTTCGACATGTATCAGGTGTTCATGGGCGCCGTGCCGTATCCCGCCAAGGTGGATGGCAAGACCTATAGCGCGGGCGTGCCGATGCTGGATGTGTCGGCCGCGCGCGGCAAGGACGGCAAGCTTTACCTCGCCATGGTCAATACCGATCCGTCCCATGCCGTGCAGGTCATCACCAACCTGACGGGCACGGCGCATGGCCGGGTGCTGACCGCCTTTGCGATGGACGCGCATAACAGCTTCGAGGCACCCAATATGGTGCATCCGATCGCGTTCAAGAACAGCAACACGGCCGACGGCAAGCTGGCATTCGATATGCCGGCCAAGTCGGTGGCTGTGGTAGCCCTCGATTAGCTACTTCGCGCTGAACTTGTAGACCATGGTGTTGACGTAGGTCTGACCGGGATTCAGCCGCGACGTCGGGAAATCCGCATGGTTGGGCGAATCGGGGAACACGCCCGGCTCCAGGCAGATCGAGTCGCCCTGGCGATAGCTGTGCTGGCCCTTGCCGAAGAAGGTGCCGTCCAGGAAATTGCCGGTATAGAACTGGATGCCTGGCGCGCTGACGCTCATCTCCATCGTGCGGCCCGACACCGGATCATTGACCACGGCCGCGGGGCGCAAAGATCCGGCCGCGCCATCAACGATGAAGTTGTGGTCATAGCCGCGGCCATAGCGGATCTGCTGGTCGCGGGCGTCGCGAATGCGGTCACCTACCCGGTGCGGCGTGCGGAAGTCGAAGGGCGAACCGGCCACGGCACGGCGCTCGCCGGTGGGGATCAGGGTGGCGTCCACGGGCGTGAATTTGGCGGCATGCAATGTCACCATATTGCCCATCACGTCGCGCGCGTCATTGCCCGACAGGTTGAAATAGGAATGGTTGGTCAGGTTCAGCACCGTCGGCTTTGAGGTGGCGGCCTTGTATTCCAGCGTCAGCGCATTCTGCTCGTTCAGCGAATAGGTGGCGGTGACTTTCAGTTCGCCGGGAAAGCCCTCTTCGCCATCGGCGCTGACATAGCTGAACACCGCCTTGGCATCTGGGCCGCTGGTGACGGTGTCGATCTTCCACACCCGCTTGTCGAAGCCCTTGGGTCCGCCATGCAGCGAGTTGGGGCCGTCATTGGTGACCAGGGTGTAACCCTTGCCGTCGATGGCGAACTTGCCCTTGGCGATGCGGTTGGCATAGCGCCCCACCGAGGCGCCGAAATAATCGGGATGGCTGAGATATTCCTGCGCCGTGTCGTAACCCAGCACGACATCGTCCTTGTGCCCGGCCTTATCCGGCACGATCAGCGATTGCAGGGTGGCGCCCAAGGTCATGATCCTGGCGCTCATGCCGGCGCCATTGGTCAGGGTCACGGCTTCGATCTTCGTGCCGTCGGACAGCGCGCCGAACGGCGCGCGCGTCGCATTGGCGGCAAGGGCCGCGTTGCTGCACATCATCAGGCAGGCCGCGCCGAGAATTGCGTATTTCATGATCCCCTCCATTTGTTGCTGCCCAATATTCCGGCAAACCAGATGCCACACAAGCCCTCGTCTTTGCGCTAGAATGATGCGGCGCAACAGGAGTTTTGGCTATGTTCCAGCGTCTGTTTCTGTCTCATCCCTCCGCCGTCGGCGAAAGCTATTTCCAGCATCAGCGCGTGGCGCTGTCTTTTGCCTGGCCGCTGCTGGGCGCGAGCCTGGCGGCGTTGGCGCATGCGGTGGTGCCGGGCGTATGCGAGACCACCGCCGGCGACATCATCCGCAAGCTGCATGCGCGGTTGGAGAAGCGATAGCCGTGCTATAAGCGCCGCGTGAATCAGCAAACCGCGCATCTGTCCGACGATCCCAAGCGGCGCATCCTCAAGGATGTGTTCGGCTTTGACGATTTTCGCCCCGGCCAGGCCGCGGCGATGGACAGTTTGCTGGCCGGCCGTCCCGTCCTGACGGTGATGCCGACCGGCGCGGGCAAGTCGCTCTGTTACCAGGTGCCCGCGCTGGTGCTGGGCGGGTTGACGGTTGTGGTCTCGCCGCTGGTGGCGCTGATGCAGGATCAGGTGGCGGCGCTGCGCCTGGCTGGGGTGGCGGCCGACACCATCAATTCCTCCATCGACCGGGACGAAAATGTCGCCGCCTGGCGGCGGGTGACGTCGGGCGAGACCCGGCTTCTCTATCTGGCCCCCGAACGGCTGATGACGGAACGGATGCTGGATGCGCTGTCCCGCACCGATGTCCGCCTGATCGCGGTGGACGAGGCGCATTGCATCTCCCAATGGGGTCCGGCTTTCCGGCCCGAATATGAGCAATTGTCGCGGCTGCGCGAACTGTTCCCCAGGGTGCCGATCATCGCCCTGACCGCGACGGCGGACGAGGCGACGCGCCGCGACATCGCCGCCCGCCTGTTCGCCGGCAAGGTCGAGACCCTGGTGCTGGGCTTTGACCGGCCCAACATCAAGCTCAGCGTCGCGGCGCGCAATGATGGCAAGGCGCAGCTGCTGGATTTCGTCCAGCGCCATGCGGGCAAAAGCGGCATCGTCTATTGCCTGTCGCGCAAGAAGACCGAAGAGACCGCGGCCTTCCTGGAACGCAGCAAGGTGCGGGCGCTGGCCTATCATGCCGGCATGACCAAGGAAGCGCGCGACACCAACCAGAACCGCTTCATGACCGAGGCCGGGGTGGTGATGGTGGCGACCATCGCCTTCGGCATGGGCATCGACAAGCCGGATGTGGCGTATGTCTTCCACACTGACCTGCCGGGCAACCTGGAAGCCTATTACCAGGAGATCGGCCGCGCCGGCCGCGACGGGCGCAGCGCCGAGGCGCATATGCTGTTCGGGTCGGGCGATATCCGCATGCGCCGCATGTTCATTGATAATGAAGAGGCCAGTGACGAACACAAGCGGCGCGCCCATGGCCGGTTGGGAACCCTGATCGGCTATTGCGAGGCGGCCGCCTGCCGCCGCCAGATCCTGCTGCAATATTTCGGAGAAACAGCGGAACCGTGCGGCAATTGCGACAATTGCCAGGACAGTGCGCCGCTCAAGGATGGCACCCGGGAGGCCCAGGCCGTGCTGGCGGCGGTGCTGCAATCGGGCGAACGTTTCGGCGCCACCCATGTCATCGACATTCTGCGCGGCGCCGGCACCCAGAAGATCAAGGAGCGGGGCCATGACACATTGGTCTGCTTCGGCAGCGGGTCGGGTCGCAAGAAAGAGGAATGGACATCGCTGATCCGCCAGATGGTGGCGGCCGGATTTCTGGCGCCCGACGATCATGGCGGCCTTGCGATCACCGAGCGCGGCGAAGACCTGCGGCGCGGGACCAGCGTGTTTCATTTCCGCGAAATGACCCCGCGCGGCAAGGCGCGGGCCGATGTCGTGGCGCTGAACGATGGCGGCGACCCCGACCTGTTGGCTGCGCTCAAGGCGGTGCGGCTCCGGCTGGCGCGCGAACGCAAGGTGCCGGCCTATGTGATCTTTTCGGACCGCACCCTGATCGACATGGCGGCGCTATGCCCGCGCAATCTCAGCGAATTCGCCGCCGTCAATGGCGTGGGCGCGGCCAAGCTGAAGGACTTCGGCCCCATATTCCTGGCGGCGATCGCGGCGCACGGCACCTGAAATTGCCTGATGCGCGCGGGCGTTTGGCGTGCATACTCTCCGGGTCATTTTCCCAACAAGGAGATATTGTCATGATGGCTTCCTGGAAATTTGCTTGCCTGGGCGCGGCTTTGGCGCTTTGCACCTCGGCCCTGCCGGCCAGCGCCCAGCGCATCGTGCCGGCGGGCTACGACACCTATTACTTCAGTGGCACCACGGCCGATCCGATCAATGCCAGCATCCCGGCGGGCAGCCCCGGCCGGATGGGCGACACCGTCCAGCAAGCCGACAATATCCTCACCAAGCTGCAGGCCATGCTGGCCAAGAACGGCCTGGGCTTTGGCGATGTGTTTGCTGCCCATGTCTTTTTGGTGGGCGATCCCGCCAAGGGCGGTGAGATCGATTTCGCCGGCCTGAATTCGGAATGGGCCAAGCGTTTCGGCACCCCGGAGCAGCCCAACCGGCCGTCGCGCGCGGCGTTCCAGGTGCGTCTGCCGACGCCGGGCGCGCTGGTCGAGATCGAACTGGTCGCGGCGAAGAAGGCGAACTGAGGCGGCACGACTGTTTGGAAATATTTGAAGGGAAGTAGCATCGTCGTCGGGATTGCGAAAAACATGCTCAAGGCATGTTTTTCGTCCTCGCGTTGCTCGGATCGCTCGGCTAGCGCCTCGCGCCCCGAATTGGCTGTCGCCAATTCGGTCGAACAGTGAGGAGTGTTTTGCGTAGCAAACAAAACGGTCCAGTGGACCGTTTTGAACGACGAACGCCCGGAGCGTAAGCGAAGGGCCCGGAAACCGTTCCGGCACCGCCATCCCGCCTTCGCCTATGTTTGTGATTGAGTTCATGTCCCGCAGGGCGGGATGGCGGTGCCGGAGGCCGCCGTCATAGCCCCCGAAGAGCACCGGAGACTACCGGTATCGCAATAATAACACATTGATATTGTTCGATTATTGTTTCTTTTCGTCCGTATACGCAGGAAAATCAGACCGTTACTTCGGAGCGCCGCTCCGGGGGTCAAAGCGGAGGTTTTCGACTATGGGACTAAGCGTAAAGCGCATTGCAAAGCTGACTTCACCGGGCCGCTATCTTGATGAGCGCGGCCTTTACCTCCAAGTGCTCTCGCCAACCAACCGTTCGTGGCTGCTTAGGTACGAAAGGGAGGGCAGGGAGCGGTGGATGGGTCTGGGGTCGCTCCGTTCCTTCAATCTGGAGGAAGCCCGCGAGCGAGCCCGTAAAGCCCGCCAGCACCTTGCCGAAGGGATCGACCCTATCGAACACCGGAGGCAAGGGCGGAAGGCTAAGGCGGCTGCGGAAGCGCTTCAGCAGGCTCGCTGTATTACTTTTGATGAGGCTGCCAACCAATACTTCCATTTCCACGAGGGCAAATGGACTAACGCAAAGCACCGCGCTCAATTCCTTTCCACCCTCACTCAATATGCATTTCCGCATATAGGAAAGGTTCTGGTCGGTGAGATTGACAAAGGCCTAATCCTAAAAGTCCTGGATCCAATCTGGCGCACGAAGCCCGAGACAGCCAACAGGGTCCGGGGCCGGATTGAGTCAGTCCTTAGCTTCGCGCTCGTGCGAGGCTATCGGACCGGGGAAAACCCTGCTCGGTGGAAAGGTTATCTCGATCAAGCTCTGCCCGCACGGTCTCAGGTCCGGAAGGTCAGCCATCATCGGGCATTGCCATTTGCAGAATTGCCGGAGTTTATGTCCGAACTCGGCGACCGCGAAGGCATCGCGGCGAGGGCACTTGAATTTACGATTTTGACGGCCGCAAGAACCGGGGAGATAATCGGCGCGCTTTGGGATGAGGTGGACCTAAATGAGCGCATTTGGACTGTCCCAGAACACAGGATGAAGGCCAAACGGGAGCATCGCGTGCCGCTGACACAGCCTACCATAGCGATCCTCGAAAAACTGCCCCGCGAAAACGGCAACCCTTACATATTCATTGGGCCGCGTGCGAACGGTCTTTCCAACATGGCAATGGACGCGGTGCTCCGGCGCATGGACTACAAGGATCGCGCGACCACGCACGGTTTTCGCTCGACATTCCGAGATTGGGTAGCGGAGGTAACGTCGTATCCGCCCGAGTTAGCCGAAGCAGCGCTTGCCCACATTGTGGGCGACAAGGTAGAGCGCGCGTACAGACGTGGCGATGTATTGCTTAAGCGTCGGAAATTGATGGAGGCATGGGCTGGATATTGCTATGGGCCTTCCCAAAATAGAAATGTCATCCGCCTATCACGAGCGGGTTGAAAAGATAAAGGCACGTACATTGGTGCGAATAAAAAGCCTTCCCCCATGGGAGAGTTGCTCACCCGAACATCAAAAACAAATGGGTGATTGGGTGAACGAACATCTCGACGAGCGCTTCTCAAACAGGCTTACTGACCTTCTGAGTGACGCAAATGTTGAAATATTCTCCCAAGAATTGCTTTCACAAGAATTTTCGTACGTGCGTGCCCAGAACGCACGGCGCAAGAGAGATGTTGGTGCCATAGCCGAGATTGTTAAGAACAATCCTGAAATGGCCAAGATGTTCACCGAACCCGCCAGGAGGGGGCGTCCCCAAGGCACTTTTGGCAAGAAGCGGGCAACATTGCTTGCGGCATCCGAAGCCGTTGATTTCGTCTATAGCCTTTGGAAACGTTACTATCGAAGGTGGAAGCGGAAACAGGCCAACCGTCCTTCGGCGATAGAGATCGTTGTTGCTCGGTATCAAGACATGGGTTTTGAGGAGGTGACAGAGGAAGCGCTGGTTAAGTTCCGCAAGGAGCATGGAAGAGTTTTGCGGGATTAATTCGCGCATTATTCAGGGGGCGTTTTGGCCCGCCAAGTCAGCGAAAGCTACCGATAGAGCCGGAAACGTATTCCGGCCATAACGGAGCGCTTCGATGAATTACCCACCACTTCCGCGCCTAGTCCGCCTTGCCGACCTACCTCAATATGTGGGCCTTAAGCGGACCCAAATCAGCGAACTCGTCAAGTCCGGCGAATTCCCCAAGCCCATACTGCTCAGCGACGCAGGTCGCGCAAAGGCATGGTTGGAATCAGAAATTCGGGATTGGCAGAACCGCCGCCTCGCAAAGCGGGGGGCATGAACCATGCCGAAAAAGAACAACGCCGCCCCGGAGGCAACCGGGAGCGGCGATAAGACATGCTCGCGCAATACTAAGTCTATCCCTGAACTGTCGCCGAAGAAACATAGCCCGTTCTTCCTTCATGTGCGCAAGGACGGCAGCGAACTGCGCTTTGACGAAGAACCTAAAGATGTTCGCAGCGTTCGTGTAGAGCGGGTCGGGCGACGCGAATACACCCGCACGTGGAGCAAGGACGTTTTTTTCACTGTCCCCGAAAGGTGGTTTCCTACGCGGCCACCAGGCGAGGGCTGGGTTCTAGACACCGTAGACCCAAGCGAGCGCTTCAGCACATGGCGGCGTCCCGCCCGGCAGGGGGGCGTGTGATGGGCAGAATGAAAGACTTGCTGTTCAACGAGCCGAGTGTGGAATCGCTGGAAGAAGCGGCAGAGCGCTTGGGTGGCGAGATTGAGGGTACCTTTATTAGGTGCCCGTCGCCGGGGCGCCCGTCAGATGACCGGTCGTGTTGGGTACGGTTCCACCCTGAGCGGCCTCGCGACTTCTTTGTCTACGACTGTGAAGGGCCACTGGGGGCCGCCTATGCCATGGTCAGGGCCGCGTTGGGTTTGCTCGACCCTTTCCAGCGGGTGGATCACACCGAAGCGGTCCAGCGCATATGGGAGCAGTCACGTCCAGCAGCAGGCACGCTCGTTGAGCGATATCTCCGCAGCAGGGCCATTACCCTGCCCATCCCACCCGCCTTACGATACCACCCGGGTCTAAAGCATGGTCCGTCAGGCTGTGTTTACCCCTGCATGGTCGCCGCCGTTTCCATGCCCAACGGCCAAATGTCTGCCGTACACCGGACATACATAGCTTGGGACGGCCGGGGTAAGGCGCCAGTCAAACCCGATAAGATGACGTTGGGGCCTATCGGCAAGAATGCCATCCGGCTGAGTCCAATAGCGCCCAAGCTAATCATCGCCGAAGGGATCGAGACAACGCTGTCGGTCATGCAAGTCATGGGCATCGGCGCGTGGACACCTAGTTCCGCTGGTGGACTAAGGGCCATCGAACTGCCACCCGAGGTCCGGCACGTGATCATTGCCGCTGACGGCGACAAACCCGGAAAAGACGCCGCTTGCGCGGCAAGGCAACGGCTGGTGGCCGAGGGCCGGGTCGTGGAGATAGTGCATGCCCCACCCGGAAAGGATTTCAACGATGTGCTGATGGCCGAGGCCCTGCCATGAGCGCTATTCATGAAGCATTTGCCGAAGCTGAAAGCTTCGTACGAAATGATAAAAACGTAGTTGTTGGAAATTCTCAGGACAACGTGCGCCTCGCTTTGAATAAAATGGGGATCGCACTAAGTCATGACATTTTTGCTGATCGACTTCTTTATGCCAAAGACAATAGCCCTCCTCGCTTGTTGGATGATGCAGCGATAGAGAGGCTTTGGCTGGCCATTGATTCTCAATTCCACTTTCGACCTTCGATGTCTTTCTTTCAAACCATATTGCGGGACACGGCGCGCCAGAACTGGTTTCACCCGGTGCGCAATTACCTGGATGCGTTGAAGTGGGACGGCAAGCCAAGAATTGGGTCTTGGCTGGTCCAATATGGCGGCGCTGAAGACAGTGACTATGTAAACGCAGTTGGAGAACTAGTGCTAATTGCCGCCGTCAAGCGAATACGAATGCCTGGCGTCAAGTTCGACGAGATGATGGTAGTAGAAGGCCCGCAAGGTGTGGGCCAGAAGTCGTCAGGATTGGCGGCGCTATGCCCAGTTCCGGCATGGTTTTCTGATGATCTTCCGCTTAACTCCGATTCAAAGCAGGTAATCGAGAGAACGAGCGGCAAATGGCTAATAGAAGCAGGCGAGCTGTCGGGCATGTACCGCAAGGAGATAGAACACCTCAAGGCATTCCTGTCTCGGTCCGTGGATAGTGCGCGGCTGTCGTATGATAAGGTTACAACCGAACGCGCGCGGCACTTTGTAGTGATCGGAACCACAAATTCCGAGAACTATCTCAAGGACTCGACTGGCAACCGGCGTTTCTGGCCTGTCCGTATTTCAGGTTTTGATATTGACGCGTTGAAGCAGGATAGGGAACAGATTTGGGCAGAAGCTGCTGCGCGTGAAGCAGGAGGCGCAACAATTCGCCTTGATCCGAAACTGTGGCCCGTCGCCGCTGAGAAGCAGGAGGAGAGGCGCGTTTTTGACCCTTGGGAGGAAATCATTGCCACACAGGTTGGCGATGCGAATGGCAAGATACTTTGCGAGAAGGTCTGGGATATTGTTGGGCTAAATGATCCGGCGCGCCGAACCCAAGATCATAATTCTAGACTTGGCGCGGTAATGGCCCGCTTAGGTTTTGTACGGGGAAGGCCCCGGCACGAAGGACTTAGTCGCTACCATTATATGCGGGGTACAAAGGCGGAGCGGGAGATTGCTATCCAGTTGATCCTATAATCCGTTCCCCCCGCCCCCGCTCTCGCGCCCCCTCGGGGGATCGCGCAAATGCGCTGGTATTACTGACCTAAATTGCTCCGTTCCTCCCGTTCCCCCTTCTTTCTATAAAAGAGATAAAAGAAGAAAGAGGAAGGTAGAGGCGAAGGAGCCTCTTTGCAGACTAGGGGGAGCGGGGGAGCGGGGGAACGCCCCCTAGGCCGACGATCCTTGGCGCGCGACGCCGGACTACCGCCTTCGCCCGCGCCGCCGCGTAGCGAGTCCGGAAGCCTTCCTAGGGCCTAAATTAGGCGCCCCCTACCCCGGCTATAGCGCCGCCAATCCGGGCGGCGCCCAACTCAAGCCGCACAAAAATCACGCACGAATTCACAAGATCCCCAACACCTAAGGCGCTGAATGCAGAGTCGTTTTTTTATTATAAAGCGAGATCGCTGATTCGCGCGGGCTACGCCACTGAACGGGCGCGGACGGACCTGCATAGCCATAAGGTTGGGGTGGTGCACGGGTAATCCCTTATGTTCATCCGAAGCTAGCAGCAATTGAGTACAGCGAGCCAGAAGGCCCAAAAGTCGTCTTTATTAGTTCTGCTGATGACATGTGGCTCTTGGACTGTTCAGAATTTGACCCGAACAGTCTTCTCCGCCCCAGCGCTCCAAACTGATAACGTCAAGGTGTCTCCGGCACGAAGTACATTCATTGATGCGGCCAGCTCATCGGTATTGTCCCATGGCGTTCCGTTTCCAGTAAGTATCACATCACCCCTCAACAGACCTGCCCTCGCAGCGGCGCTTTTTTCTGCAATATTGATAATCAATAATCCGCGGGCTCTGTCCATTTTGGTTTGGGACGCAATAAAGGCTGGAGTTGGTACCAAATTAACACCCAACGTTGGAGCAGAATCGGCTGTTACACGCCGCGCCGCAACCCCTCCGGGCGTGTTAGCCGGAGCAGCCGCGCTTTGCGCTGCGGGGTTATTGTCCGGTGCTGATATTGGAGATTGTGACGCGCTGGACGTCTCCGCAGATGCGATGTTGTGAGTGGTGCGATAACGATCGACGGCCATAAGCAGACCGGTAATTTCCGCCGACGACAAAACATCTGGGAGTTCGGCGCCGTCGTGAGCAGTAAATTTGTAAATTAGAGCGAAGTGCCCGCCTGGAACATATGATGCAGCATCGATCCGAAGCCTCGCCTCATCGATTGGAAAGCCTACCTGCTCCAGATACAGGCATCCCTGAGCATAACCGCATCCCTCCACTTCTCGATCTATGACGTCCGCCGCGACGGACTGGGGCACCGAAGCGGCTAAATAATTTGCTCTCTCATAAAAGTGCCAGTTGGGTGAAAAGTAGTGACTTATTTCGTAGACTTGAAATGTGGTTTTGCCAGTCTTCTTGTCGATGAATGCGCGTAAAAACGAATCCGTGGGGACCCACCCAATCAAACCTTGCTTCACCTGAAATCCGTTGACTGTGCTCAAAACAGCAACTGTGTTGAGCCTGTCATCCTTAAGCGTCACACTATCGCGAAAGTGTTCGGGCGTTAGGGACCAGTATTTGTCGCTGATTTCATCCGCGCGAACTAAAGCGGCTGTTGAAAAAATAATTCCTGCCGTAACAACCGAAAACAAGGACAGATTCGGCATTACAAGCCACCACGGAAAAGAACATTCGCGTCGTGTACCGCGAACCCGTGGTCTTCAATAGCGCGCCGCGCGTCTCTTTCTTTTTCTTTCCAGTTTGACAAGTTGCCGCCCCCGTCCTGGTGACCGGGGAGTTAGTAAGCCTCACAAGGAGAGCCGCCTGCGCCTTTAGGCTTTCGCCCTGAACATACGCACAGGCCTCCCCGACCGTAGGGTCGAGGAGTGCTTTGGGCGGCAGCACTCGCGCCGCCTTGTGAGAGGTTACTAAGCCCCAGGACGGCATGACCGTCCCGTCGGAATCATGATCCAAGGGCGTCATGGGCGCAATGGTGAGGCTAGTCGCCTTTCTGGGCATGGGCAGGGGCTGGAATGTCTGCGCCAACCAGACATTGGGGAGTTCGAACCCTACCCCGTCCGCCAACTTTTCAAGATTTCACTAGATAATTTCTGACTTTTTCTAAATGACCCCCGACTTGATCCCCGAATAAGCCGCACTGCTCGCGAAGGCCCCGATCAAGGTCGTCGGGGCGGCGGCGGCCCGTGTCGGTGGCCCAACGGGAATGTCCGCTTTGCGCCACTAGCGGCGGATAATAAGACACCTAGAACCCCGCCGGCGCTTATCAAATTTCCACCTGCTCAGACAAACTGAGGGCATCGTCAACCTCAATCCCGAGATAGCGAACGGTGCTTTCCAGCTTCGTATGGCCTAACAAGAGTTGGACGGCGCGAAGATTGCCTGTCTTTTTGTAGATCTGGGCCGCCTTGGTCCGGCGCATCGAGTGGGTGCCATATACAACGGTGTCCAGACCGGCGTCTTCGACCCAATTGTGAACCAATCGCGCGTACTGACGGATCGACAAATGATCCTTTGCCTGAAACCTGCTGGGAAAGAGATAATCGCCGGCACTTTTATCGGTTGACCCAATATGTGCTTCGAGTGCCGCACGCGTCTGCTGGCTGATCTCGAATTGCACAGGTCTGCCGGTCTTCTTCTGGATTATAGTTGTTCTTTCGCGGGCGCGTGATCCAACGTAAACGTCCTGAATCTTGAGACGGACCAAATCACAGGCCCGAAGCTTGCTATCAATCGCCAGATCGAAGAGCGCCACATCTCGTCGGCTGCCATGAAGTTCCAGTCTGACGCGGATGGCCCATACGTCCTTAGGCTTGAGAGGCCGCTTTTGGCCGATTAGCTGGCCCTTATTCCATGGATGGCCATCGGGGGCGGGCAAGGTCTGATCAGAGGGCATATAGGTCTCCTGCATGCCAACCCTCCCGCCGCCTCATCAGCCCAGTGCTGACCGGCTACATTACAATTTTTCGCCTCCCAGCGCCCCCCTGATCGGTCCCCGTCGAATGTCCGCTTTGCCCGAAAGCGGTCATTCAGCCCCGGTCAGACGAATGTCCGCTTTACCCCCGGAAGCGGTCATTCGTTTGGGTCAGCCGAATGTCTGCTTTGCGCCAAAAGCGGTCATTCGGAGCGACGCGTCGCGCACTGTTCGAAGATCAATGCATTGCCTTCTTAACTCGCATCAGATCGACAACGGACCACGGTGACCCAGCCGCCCGATCGCGCGCCAAGGCCACATCGCTGGAAATTGCGCTCGGACGTCCCAGCGTTTAAACCTCTCGGAACAAGGGGGGAAAGCATTGAAGGCGCATATAGTTCTGCTGGCCGGAATTTTACTGTTTGCGCTCGTCAAATCCACTCAGGCGCAGCAGCGCATCCCCGCCGAAAGCACTGAGCATGTGGTGGTCTATGGCACCCTGTCTGATTCCGACATCGGTACCTCCCCCGACAACGTTCCGGGCCTCCTGCAAAGCTTCAGCGCCGATCGACTGAATGCCCAGCATGGTGCCACCGTGCTAGAGGCGCTGGGGACCCAGGCGGCGGGCGTGTCGCTCACCGACGCCCAGGGCAATGCGATGGCCCAGGATCTGCGCTTCCACGGCTTCGAAGCCTCCCCGCTGCAGGGCACACCCCAAGGCATAGCAGTTTATCAGAACGGCGTCAGGCTGAACGAAGCCTTTGGTGATACCGTCAATTGGGACGCCATTCCGCAAGCAGCCATCGCTCGCCTGGATGTGTGGAGCAGCAATCCGGTGTTTGGCCTCAACGCGCTGGGCGGCTCGGTCAACATGGTGATGAAAAACGGCTTCAATTGGCAGGGCAATGAAGCGTCGCTTCAGGGCGGCTCCTACGGTCACGGCATGGCAGCCGCGCAATGGGGCGTAGATAATGGCAATTTCAGCTTCTACGGCGCGGCGGAAGGCGTCAGCGATGAAGGCTGGCGCTTTCATTCCCAATCCAACCTGGCCCGTCTGTATGCCGATGCCGGTTGGCGCTTTGGCGATAGCGAGCTTCATCTGGTCGCGTCGGGCGCCGCCACCAGTATGGGCGTGGTCGGTCCCACGCCGTTTGACCTGACGGTACGCAACCCCAGGTCCGTCTATACCTTTCCGCAGACCACGCGGAACACGATCGGCAGCCTGGCGCTGAACGGTAAGACAAACCTGGCCGACAATTGGCAGATTGAAGCCTCGGTCTATGTACGGTCGCTGAAACAGCGCCACGCCGACGGCAATGCTGCTGATTTCGAAGTCTGTAGCAGTAAATCCGCTTTTTCTGGCGATCTCTGTCTTCAGAACGACGCCTTCCCAACACCCGCCGGTGGCAACACCTTGGCCTCCCGCAACCAGTTCGTGATCATGGACCCCGCCGGGCACGTCTTTCCCTTCAATTCATCCGCGTTTTACGGCACGGTGGACCGCACCCTTACTGACGGCACCACAACTGGCACCACGGTGCAGGTCACCGGCAACGCGCCGTTGCTGGGCATGCGTAATTATTTCACGGCTGGATTCAGTTTCGACGGCAGCGCCATCGCCTTTCGCTCCACCAGCACCCTGGGCCGTGTCCTTCCCGACTTCAATGTGGTGGCAGACCCCACGCTGGTCGGCTCCGGCAGCATTGTCCACACGCTTGGCAACCTTGGCTTTGCGCCAGTCGATCTGGGTGCGACCACCAGTTATTACGGCTTCTATGCTGTGGATGCGCTGGACCTGACCGATGCGCTAACCCTTACGGCGGGCTTTCGCGTCAATGCCGCCGACATCGTCATGCGTGACCGCAGCGGCGGGGCCACTGAATTGAATGGAAGCCATGGCTACGGCCATGTGAACCCCCTTGCAGGACTGACCTACAAGTTCTCCGACAGCATCTCGGCCTTCGGCGGCTATTCCGAAGCCAACCGCGCGCCCACGCCGCTGGAGTTGGACTGCGCAAATCCAAACGTGCCCTGCCTGCTGGAAGGCGCGCTGGTGTCTGATCCACCGCTGGCCCAAATCATATCGCACACCTACCAGGCGGGCTTGCGCGGCGGCGTGAACTTTGGCGGCAGTCGCCTGGACTGGAGCGCCAGCCTGTTCCGGACCGACAGCGACAATGACATCATCGCACTCGCCAGCGTGATCGCGGGGCGCGGCTATTTCACCAATGTGCCGTCCACCCAGCGCCAAGGCGTGGACCTGACCGCGCATTACGCAATGCAGGGCTGGTCGGCCTATGCCAGCTATTCCTATCTGGACGCGACCTATCAGTTCACCGGGACACTCGCTTCGCCCAACAACCCCAAGGCCGATGCCACCGGCAATGTCGTGGTGACGCCGGGAAGGCACCTGCCACTCAATCCCGCCAACACGCTGCGGGCGGGCGGCGATGTGAATGTGCTGGATGATGTCGACATCGGCGGCGAACTGGCCTTCACCGGCAGCCAGTATTTCGAGGGCGATCCGTCCAACCTGAACACCAAACTGCCTGCGACCGTGGTGGTCAATCTGCGCGCCGAGTACCAATTCGACGAACGCTGGCAGTTGTTCGCTGCGGTGGACAACCTGTTGGATAATCGCGATGCGCTATATGGCGCCTATTTCGATCCTTCCAACACGGTGGGGCTGGTCTCTCCGGCGCTAACCGATCCGCGCACATTGACTCTGCGCCAGCCGGTGTCGTTCCAGCTAGGCTTAAAACTGAAGTTCTAAAGGGGTGCGTCCGGCACCAAATGCGTCGCATTCAGCTTCGGCTCAATGTCCGCTTTGGGTCAAAAGCGGTCATTCCGACCCGGCCACCTGAATGTCCGCTTTACCCCCCAAAGCGGTCATTCGTCCTAGGGCAGCCCAATGGCTGCTTTTGACCCAAAGCGGACATGCCCATCCACTTCAAAGCTTCAGATTTTGACCGTGCATTGGCTTGCTGACCGGCTCGCTTAAGCGCGTTGATCTGGCGCAAAGTTTCGCTGCTTTTGAGGGCTAAAGTGCATTCTTGTTGATTACAACCGGAGAGAAACACAATGAGACCGAACATGGGAAATCTTGACAGGATAGTTCGAGTTGCCGTTGGCCTCGTCCTGCTCGCCTATGCGCTCAAGCTTGGCTTTCCGGAAACGGGCTGGAATTGGGTGGGCTGGATCGGCGTGGTGCCCATTCTAACCTCGGTCGTCCGTTATTGTCCGGCATACGGCCTTATTGGCATCAGGACAGGCAACTAACGCTGGCTGTGTAGCCCAAAGCGGACAGTTGCTTGCCCGGCTGGAGGTTAACGGTGCGGCGTACGACTCGGCCAAACTGGTGGATTGGCAGGTGGGCGGGCTTTCTGTCTTGGATGGCATCACCGAGGCTTGGCAGTCGTGGCCAGTAGGTTGCCGCCCGGCCTTGACCGCGCCGAGTTGCGTGGCGTTTTATGCTTGGCGTATGTAAAGAGGTAGCATCGCGTTATGCGGATATTTGCTCTCGGATTTCTGCTTTTAACAGCAACCGCTTTTGACGCGGCGAGCGCATTGCCCTTTACGCCTCCGCCGGAAAGCGCCATCCCAAAAAGTCCGTTTGGGGAATCGGTACGCCGTGGCATGGCGATCTTTACCGATACCCAGAAAAACGCCCGGCCCTATGTGGGCAACGGCTTGAACTGCTCCAACTGCCACCTTGATCATGGCCGCAGAGCGGGTGCCGCCCCGATGTGGGCTGCCTGGACGCTCTATCCCGCCTTCCGTACCAAGAACAACAAGGTCAACACTATGGCGTTGCGCATCCAGGAATGCTTTCGCTACAGCATGAATGGGAAAATGCCGCCAAGTGACAGCGACTTGATTACCGATCTGGAGGCCTATTTCTTCTGGTTGGCGAAAGGCGTGCCCACGGGCGAAAAACTGCCCGGCCAAGGTTATCCGGAACTACCGCCTGCCAAGACCGCTGCCAATGCCCAGCGCGGCGAGCAGGAATTCACACAGCGCTGCGCGGGCTGCCACGGCACGGATGGCAACGGGAATAAGGATGCAGGTATTCCCCCGCTTTGGGGCCCACGATCCTTCAACAAAGGGGCCGGCATGTATCAGGCCGAAACGGTAGCGCGGTTCATCCGTGCCAACATGCCGGTCGGGCAAGAGGGCAGTGTCAGTCCCGAGCAGGCGCGCGACATCGCGGCCTATATTGAAAGCAAGCCCCGGCCCGCTGATCCGAGGGGCGCAGCCGGCAACAAGTAATCAGCCGCAGCAGGATAGCGTATAGCCGTGCTCCTGCGCCCGGTTCAGCGCTACGATACCCGCTGGTACCATCACGGCCCCCGGCACCAGGTTAGCGGTAAGCTCCTGGAAAATGTTATCGGCGTCCCCGCCCATTTTCTTCGCGATCGTTTCCGCAATGGCGTGCGTGGCGCTGCCGCAGACAGCAAATCGCGCACCCAATTGCGCCAAGGCCCCGAGGGTAGCGCCCCGATTGGGTATGCCATCCTTCAGCTCAATGCTGAAAAGATTGACCAGGGGCGGCGCGCTGGTACGGGGATCGTTCAGTTTGGTCCGGTCCACAAGGATGGATCCGTATCTGGCCCAAACCGTATCCGTGAAGCCAAAGGGCGTCGAAAGATGGCGAAAGATGATGACGACCGAGATTTCCTTTTCCGCAATTCCATACGCTTTACCATTGACCGTATAGAAATTCCTGGCGAAGGCTAACGCGTCTCCCGCTCCATTGCCGCTAACGGAATCGAACACCATGCGGTGACGCCGTCCGCCCCCGTCCAGCCAAGCGTCCTGAGCCTCCATGACGGGATAGGACGTCGCTGCAGGTGCGGCCTTTGCACTACTGCTGGCTGCAGCGCCCAGGGCAAGGCCAAGTCCCAATATATTCCGGCGCCAAATCGGCATAACTATCTCCTACAGGGTCATCGGGTTGAGACGTGGCGATCTAGCACCTGCCAGCGACCACAAAACCAGGTCCGATGCTGGATCCCTGGCGGCCGTGGCAGGTTTCGACAAAATAATTTAGCGCGTGTAGGTTGAACGGCATACCACATTTTTTGAAGAGGGTTCGTCATGCGATTGCGAGATGTCCTGGCCGCCGTTCTTGTGCTTGTGAGGGTGGGTGCCGCCCACGCAGAGCCAACCGAAATTGTGGTCCGGGTCCTAGCCAAAGACGCGAAGTTTGTCGGGACAGAAACCGGCGGTGTTCAGGTCACCCTGCGGGACGCTGACACGGACGAAGTGCTTTCCCAGGGCATGACGGCGGGAACGACAGGCAACACACCGAAAATCATGACCAATGGCCGCGCCAGGCGGGATACTCTTTCAGACGAAGGATCGGCCAGATATTCCGCAATCCTGGACATTCACAGGCCCCGCCGGGTTACCGCAACCATCACCGACCTTAGGCTTCCCAAAGATGCGGCAATCACAGTTTCATCTACTCAGTGGATTTTGCCAGGAAAGTCGGTAGGCGGCGACGGCTGGGTGCTGGAGCTTCCTGGCTTCGCGATCACGCCTCTGGAACCATTGCCGAAATCGGTAGAGTTGCGCGGGGGCAAGGCGAATATTCCCCTGAAGGTCAAGATCACCATGCAGTGCGGCTGCCCGATCACGCCGGGCGGCATGTGGGACGCAAACAAGTTCCAGATTGCGGTCATGCTGGAAGACAGCGCCAAGGCTTATCCCGCAGTGCCCCTCAGTTATGCAGGCCAGCCCAGCACTTTTGCCGGTGAACTCGCGGTCGCTGCTCCTGGCCGCTACACGATAGACGTTTATGCCTACGATCCTTCGAATGGTAATACGGGGCTCGCAAAATTTCCAGTGATCGTTCGATAAGCGTCAGATCTGGTGCGCCTGTTTTATTTCGTGTGGCTGCCGCGCGAAGGTGATCGCAGCGCGCGCAATTTTCTTCGAGTATCTCAGTTGCAGTGCTGAATGAGTGTGCCAACAGAATCCCGGCTTTTGGCGCAGAGCGGACCCTGCCTGGCCCTGGCGGAATGGCGTCTCCTGACCCAAAGCGAATATTGATGCGATAACTACTTCGAAGATATTGCCGGCCCTGACGCATTCAAAGTCTGTCTACCGGAAGCCTGAGATAGACTTGGCCGTTCGAGTCCTTGGGCGGCATCTGCCCTGCTCTAATATTCACCTGGACGGAAGGCAGTAAAAGAATTGGCGCTGCCAGCGTCTTGTCTCGCGCAACACGGGTTGCCACGAACTGCTCTTCCGCTATCCCATCATGAATGTGTACGTTGTGAGCCCGCTGCTCGCTGACAGTAGAGTGCCAAAGATAACCATCACGGCCAGCTGGCTTGTAGTCGTGGCACATCCACAGATGCGTAGCGGGTGGAAGCGACAGGATGCGCTTAATTGAGTGATACAGCATGTGTGCATCACCGCCGGGAAAATCTGTTCTGGCGGTACCGTAGTCCGGCATGAACAAGGTGTCGCCGACAAAAACATTGTCATCGACTTTGTAGCTGACACAACCCGGAGTATGGCCCGGCGTGCTCAACACCTCGATTGTAAGCCCGCCTACTGAGAGTGCTTCACCATCCTTAAGGAGGCGGTCGAATTGCGCGCCATCTCCTTTTACGTCTTTCGCGTCGAAAATCGGTGCGAAAATCTTTTGCACGTCCTTTATATGTTCACCAATCGCGACTTCCGCGCCGGTGGCGGACTTGAGATAGACCGCTGCCGACAGATGATCGGCATGAGCATGTGTTTCCAGGACCCAATCGACAGTCAGTCCGCCATCCTTCACGGCTGAGAGGACTTGGTCGGCAGAGCGCGTGGCCGTTCGCGCAGTTTTGGGATCGAAGTCCAGCACGGGGTCGATTATGACGGCGCGTCGCGTCGTCGGATCGCTCACCAGATAGGTGACCGTAAAGGTCTGCTCGTCGAAAAACGACCGAATCTCGGGTTTCATAGCTTGTACTCCCTTGCTGCTTGACTATATATCAGCAAACGCTAATATATCAAGGCTAAGAGTGCGGGACAGATGGACGCGATTTCGACCAAAGACTTGAAGGCGATGCGCAAACACGCGGGCGAGGCCGCTGCCATGATGGCGGCGCTATCTCATGAGGCGCGGCTGCGGGTCTTATGCGATCTGGTAGGGGGTGAGCGCATGGCGGGCGAGCTGGTGCAGCGTTCCGGCCTTAGCCAGTCGGCCCTCTCGCAGCATCTGGCCAAGCTACGCGCGGAAGGCTTGGTGACGACCCGCCGCGAAGGCCAGTCGTTATTCTATCGCATCGCCGATCCC
>Ga0118677_10001090_pt1 | contig 58291 bp, 16 predicted proteins | sample AliMusrvi5mmetaG_FD_86154 | JGI IMG/M metagenome (GOLD analysis project Ga0118677, IMG submission 86154)
CTATATCATTATTAAAAACTGGATTTCTGTGATAAAAATCAATTTTAGATGTGGTGATTATGAAAATCAGAGGGTCACTTGTTAAATCTCGACTTATGGCTATAAAATATTTATAGATTTCCTCACCACTTTCAAACTTATATTTTGTACGGATTATTGCGCCACGTTTAATAAAATCATCGAACAGATTATCAGAAAGACTTGAGGGGAGGTCAACCATGTCTTACCCTAGACCAAAAATCAGCTCCATATTTTCATTCATTGATTCCATATATTCTAATGCTTCTGGTCTAGCATCGGAATCATTTTCAAAGAATAAACGATAATCTATTTCAGAATTAGGGGCGGCTTTTTGCCAGGGGGCTTCATTATGCGTGTTTTCAATTAACTCACCTGCGGAACAGCGTCCATATTTATTAACTACCTGTTCCAAGGCTTCTTTTTCAGATTCAGATAAATTTTCTAATTCTGGATTTTGTTTGGATTGAAAAAAAGGATACTTCTGAAAAGGATATTTATGAATCTTTAAATACCTGGAAAACTTTTCAATATTAGATTCTTCACCGTTAGATAAAACTTCATCTCTATCAATAATTTCATTCATTATGTTCAGGGATGCTGACGGCACAGGGCCATTATCCAAGCGATAATAAATATCGCCTGTTACTGGACGACCATGCCTAATCAGATGATACTTATCCACATAGTAAAGTAATTTACACACCTTTAATTTCGACAAATCAGGCAATTTCTTGGCCGCAAGAAAGGCAACGCAAGTGATAAATTTCTCGACATCAAATTTAAATCGTATAGGGTATTTAATTGTTTTCATCATTTGTAATACCTTCACTTTTCGATTAAGTATACCATGTGGTAAAAAACGAATCTACTGTTTATGCAAATGTCTCAATTGCCCGCAAGCCGCTGCAACATCTTGGCCTCGGGGGGTGCGAATAGTGGCGTGAATTCCTTGAGCTTCCAAAGCATCGCCAAAAGCCTTCATTTCTTTGTAGCTTGGGCATTTATGCTGGCTATATTCATCGACGGAATTATAGGGTATTAAATTCATCTTACACATCAAGCCTTTAAATAATTTCTTTAATTTAAGCGGCGCCAAAGGGGTTACGGTGACGCCATTAATAAGAATATACTCAAACGTAATTAAACGTCTCTTGGCCTTTTGATACTCACGGCAGGCATCCATCAAGACCTCCATAGGGTATTTTTTGTTAACCGGCATAAGCACGTTGCGACTTTCATCGTCATAGCCATGCAGTGAAATGGCCAGCTCTAATTGAATATTCTCCTTGGCCAATTGTAAAATTCTTGGGACAACTCCGGAAGTTGATACTGTAATTTTACGTGCCCCTAATTGGACAGCCGAAGCGCCATTGATCAATCCTACGGCTTTAATGAGATTATCATAATTGTCCAACGGCTCTCCAATCCCCATAAAGACAATGTGCGTCAGAGGACTATCACTGGAAGATTCTTTTTTGACAAACAGTACCTGGGAAATAATCTCTGCAACTGAAAGATTGCGTTTCCAGCCGCCTATTCCGCTGGCACAAAATTTACAGCCAAATTTACAGCCCACCTGCGTTGAAATGCATGCCGTTGTTCTGTCTTTCGTGGGGATTAAGACTGCTTCAACTTTTTCATGGTCTATTAAATCAAAAAGAAATTTGACCGTACCGTCCTTAGATTTTGCTTGTTCAGCAACGATGGCAGGGCTTAAGATGAACCCCTCTGAGAGCTTCAGCCGCAAATCCTTGGATAGATTTGTCATCTCTTCAAAAAAAACAGCATCTTTCTTATAAATCCATTCAAAAATCTGCCCGGCACGAAAAGCAGGCTCTCCCATAACCTTTAAATGGGCTTTTAACTCTTCTAAAGAGAGCTCTCGAATGTCGGTCTTCATTTTTTCTCAATAAACTGACCAATGTCGCGATATTTTTTATAGCGAGATTCTAACAGGTCTTCTGTGGAGAGATGCCGAAGTTGTTTTAGATTCTTTAACAACGCAGATTTTAAACTGGCCGCAATTTCTTCTGGGTTACGGTGAGCCCCACCTTGAGGTTCAGCGACGATTTCATCGACCACACCAAACTTAATTAAATCTTCACCATGTAATTTTAAGGCCTTGGCAGCCTCTGGAGCTTTAAGCGAACTACGCCAGAGAATTGAAGCGCACCCTTCAGGAGAAATGACGGAATAATAAGCATGTTCCAATATCAGTACACGGTCAGCCACGCCAATACCTAAAGCCCCGCCGCTTCCGCCTTCACCAATAATCGTCGCAATAATAGGAGTTTCAGCAATCGACATGTCCCTTAAATTTTCGGCAATCGCTTGAGCTTGTCCGCGTTCTTCCGCCCCGATTCCTGGGTAGGCGCCAGGGGTGTCAATTAAACAAATCACCGGCACATGGAATTTAGCCGCCATATTCATCAAACGCATGGCTTTACGATACCCTTCCGGATGGGCGCAGCCAAAATTACGCTGAAGGTTTTCTTTTGTATCGCGCCCCTTCTGATGGCCCATGATCATGACCTTGATTCCATCTATCTTGGCAAAGCCACCGACAATGGAAAGATCATCCGCAAACAAACGATCCCCATGCAGTTCTAAAAAATCATCCGTCATGAATTTAATATAATCAAAGGTGTAGGGACGTCCTGGATGGCGGGCAATCTGGACCCTTTGCCACGACGATAAATTGGAATAAATATCATGTTTTAATTTTTCTAATTTAGATTCCAAACGCTTGATTTCAGGCTCTAAGGTCACCCGTTTAGAACCCATCTTACGAAGGTCATTAATTTTATTCTCAAGCTCAACAATTGGTTTTTCAAAGTCTAATTTGCTCATAAATTCCCACCATCTATTGTTAAAATAAATTTATCCCAGTCCCTTCCAGGGCCCTTAATTCTCAATGGTTATCTTAGTTCCCACAGGCAGAAGATCAAAAAGTTCCTCCACGTCGGGATTCTTTAAACGCACACAACCAGCAGTCGCATTCTCGCCCACAACCTCCGGATGGATGGTCCCGTGAATACCGTAATGAGGATCCAAATCAAAGCCCATCCAACGCGAACCCAATTCATTCTCTGGACTCTCCGGCGGAATAGGTTTGCCTCCTGATTTAAACCATACCGGATTGGCAATCTTGGTGGCGATCTTAAAAGTCCCAACGGGCGTGGCATTGTCTTTGGAATCTTTTCCTGTGGAGACATGATAAATCTTAATGACCTCATCGCCGGATTTGAGGATTAAAATATTTTGAGACTTATTAACAAGCACGGAAAACGGCGCTTTCCAAATACGCAAATTCTCACCAACTCGAATCACATCACTTTTTAAGCCATTGCTTCTTTTAATAAGTTCCTTGGTTGTATTGTATTGCCTGGATAACTTACCTAAAGAATCTCCTGGTTGCACCTGGTAAATTTCAGTTTGTGGGGTTTGTTCTTTAGAAAAAATAATGCTCATGTTTAAATCGCCCACTTTCTTTTGGATTTCTTCTATCTTATCGTAATCCGGATGGTCAGAGACGATCTGCTGATAAGCTTCCTTGGCCTTTAACTCATCGCCTTGCGCCTCATATTTGGAAGCCTCATTCAAAAGTTTTTGCACCGGAACGGACACAGAGTCAGATGAAGAAGAACCCAAAGGGCCTTTTTTGATTTTGGCTATAACAATACCAACGGTAGCTAATAAAACAACGGTTATAAGAATTAATATCCAGCGTTTTTTCACAACTCCCCCTTACTAAATAAAAGTAATTAGTATAAAATTAAAGTCCAAAAAATACCAAATAAAAATCCAGCTAAAACTTGTATGGGCGTATGCCCCACAAGTTCCAAAAGTCTGCGCTCTTCAATTTGACCCTTCCAATAAATATCGTCCATCATTTTATTAAGGATCGTAGCCTGTTGTCCTGTGGCATGACGCACGCCCTGGGCATCAAACATGGTCACCATGGCAAAGCTAGCGGCCACGGCAAAAAGCGCTGAATCAAAGCCATGTTCCAGACCTACGGCAGTTGCCAGAGCGGTGACTCCCGCCGCATGGCTGGAGGGCATGCCTCCTGTCCCAATAAACCAACGGAAATTAAACTTCTTTTCTTTAAAAATACCTATAATCACCTTAGAGCTCTGGGCCAAGGCCCATACAATTAAGGTCAAAAAGAAGATCCTGTTATGTAAAATTTCCGCCCCGAAGGAATGTTTAAAAGTTAATGTCATGTGTATGGTTTAAAATGATAATCTGGGTTGAACCTAACAAAATATTGACGAAAAAGCCCAATTATGTTAGCCTTCATTATATCTTTGCTCCTTTAAAAAGCAAGGATTGCTTTCTTCCTTCCCCAATAAGAAAGCTAAAAAACAACCTTAATCTCCCCTAATAATAATTAAAATCCATATGCTCGCGAAAGCCATTAGTTTTGCCCTTTGTGGTCTGGAAGCCTATCCTATTACAATTGAAACAGATATAACAAGCGGTCTACCATTTATCACCATTGTTGGATTACCGGACAATGCGGTCAAAGAAAGCCGTGAACGCATACGGCTTGCTATTAAAAATAGCGGATTTACCTTCCCAGGCGGCCGTATTACTATAAATCTTGCCCCCGCGGATGTTAAAAAAGAAGGCCCTGGTTTTGATTTAGCTATTGCCTTAAGCGTACTTGCCAGTGACAATCAAATTCCAACTCAGTTACTTTCTAATTACGCATTTTTAGGAGAACTTGCCTTGGATGGACAGATTCGCCCAATCAATGGCGCCTTGCCCATCGCCCTGGCCTGTGATCCTAAAGTTTTCCACGGGCTTATTGTTCCGGTTGAAAATTCTAGAGAAGCAGCCTTAGCCAATACCATTGCTATCTACCCTGCCAAAAATATCAAAGAAGTCATTAATTTTCTCTCTAATACTCAAAGTATTCCTCCAGCCGCGTGTGAGGGAGCCTCGTTACTGAATCACAACCGCAGACGCTACAGCATGGATTTTGCGGACGTCAAAGGGCAATCCCATGTCAAACGCGGGCTTGAAATTGCGGCCGCGGGCGGACATAACGTGCTGATGATTGGGCCTCCAGGAAGCGGTAAAACCATGCTGGCCAAACGCTTACCGACGATTTTGCCGGACATGACCTTAACCGAGGCCCTTGAAACGACCAAGATCCACTCCATTATGGGCCTTGTCAAAAATACTTCCGGTATTGTCACCTCCCGTCCGTTTCGTTCTCCTCATCATACGGCGTCGGATATTGCTTTAATTGGTGGCGGTTCCAACCCAAAGCCCGGGGAAGTCACCCTGGCCCATAACGGCATTCTTTTTCTAGACGAACTGGGAGAGTTTTCCAAGCATGTGTTAGAAGTCCTGCGGCAACCCATGGAAGACCTTAACGTCACCGTGGCCAGGGCTAATCGCTCGTTATCTTTCCCTTGCGGCTTTATGTTGGTCGCCGCCATGAACCCCTGCCCGTGCGGATGGCTTACCAGCAACCTAAAACCTTGTCAATGCTCGCCGCTGGACATCAAGAAATACTTAGCTAGAATTTCCGGCCCCTTGATTGATCGCATTGATATTCATTTACAGACACCTGCCCTTAAAACCCATGAACTTCTAAACCACCTGCCGACGGAGAATTCTTTAGAAATCAAAAAAAGGACTGCCAAGGCAAGACAAGTGCAGCTGGGACGTTTTAAATCAAGCTCTGTCCATACAAATGCCCAGATGACAACAGGACATATTAAAGAATTTTGCGAGCTCGATGACAACGGCAGAGACCTGCTTAAAAAAGCCATTGAAACATTAGGGCTCTCTGCTCGCGCTCACGACAAAATCCTAAAAATCGCCCGCACCATCGCTGATTTAGCGGGAAGCGAAGACATCGAATCAGCCCACATCGCCGAGGCCATTGGATATAGGGCATTGGATAGGAATTTAGGATAATGACAAATTGTGATAATCTTTTAAGAAAGGACAACTATGAATCAACAGTTAAGCTTAATCACTCAAGAAAGAATCGAACAAAAGATATTTCTGTTACGAGGGAAAAAAGTCATGCTTGATCGGGATCTTTCCTTTCTTTATGGGGTTGAAACAAAAGTTTTCAATCAAGCCGTAAAAAGAAATATAAAAAGATTCCCTGAGGATTTTATGTTTCAACTAACCCCAGAAGAGAGCAAACTTCTAAGGTCACAAAATGTGACCTTAGAACAAGGACGTTATTCAAAATACTCCCCCTATGCTTTTACCGAACATGGAATCCTGATGCTCTCTAGTGTCCTAAACAGCGATAAAGCCATCGAAGTCAATATCCAAATCATGCGAACCTTTACAAAAATACGAGAATTAATGTTAGTCCACAAAGATTTAAGGATCAAAATCGAAGAAATGGAAAGCAAATACGACGCGCAGTTTCAAATTGTATTTAAAGCGATCAAGAAAATCCTCAACCCACCGGCGCCTAGAAAACCCAAAATCCCCTTCGGTTTCCAACCGCCGCCTACACAAACCTAAAACATCTCTAGCGCGAAACGCGATGAGGCGAATCAGAAAGGACAAATATGGATCAACAATTAACTCTAATTATCCAAGAAAAAATAGAGGAAATGATTATTCATCTTCGAAATAAAAAAGTAATCCTTGATATTGATCTGGCTATCCTATACGGGGTTGAAACTAAGCGTCTCAATGAAGGTGTGAAACGCAACCTTAAACGATTTCCTGAGGATTTTATGTTTCAATTAACCGTTTCTGAGAAGGCAGAGGTGGTCGCAAATTGCGACCACCTCAATATCCTTAAATTCTCTCACGTTTTACCTTACGCTTTCACCGAACAAGGCATCGCAATGCTCTCCAGTGTTCTCAACAGCGATAAAGCCATTGAAGTTAACATCCAAATCATGCGCACGTTTACAAAATTAAGGGAATTAATGTTGGTTCACAAAGATTTAAGGATCAAAATCGAAGAAATGGAAAGCAAATACGACGCGCAATTTCAAATTGTATTTAAAGCGATCAAGAAAATCCTCAACCCACCGGCGCCTAGAAAACCCAAAATCCCCTTTGGTTTCCAACCGCCGCCTAAACAAATCCTGTAGGGGGGCGCCCCTATGGAGAATCAATTCCAAAAATGTTCGCAAAATCTGTTACCCTCGTCATCTGTCGAATGGTAAAGGTGGTGCCGGTAATCTGGGCGGAATCAAAGGTTTGGCCATTGTATTCAAATTTAAAATTATCTGCCTGTCCCTTGATCTGCATACTCATCTGGGCAGGATCAAAATTGATACCCCCTTCTCTATCCAACCTTGGCCTTGCCGCCGGTACTTGTCCGTTCATCGCTGGGTCTTGAAGCCCTTGGGCTGAAGCGGGCGCTGGGTTATCTGGGAAAAGGACATTGGGGTCAGCTTTCAAAAGTTCTTCCATCGCCTGCTCAAATTTTGGCCAATTCTCAAACAGCAAATCATACCCCTCTTTATAGGCATCATAATTATTCGTTGATGGCGCATCCGGGGAATTAAACGCGAGATTTAAAAGATAAAGGTACAAACTTTGAAAAGGAACTGGTCTTTGAGAAGTCCCGTCGTATGTTTCAAGTATTTTTGAATACTCTCTAAATTCTTTAACTTTGAAAACTTCTTTCAGAACCCCTTGGCCAGTTAAAAATAAACCTTTAAACCTCTTAGAAATTAATTTCATTTCTTCAAAAAGTTTTCTTTTTAACTTCGGATCTGGAGTCTCTCGGGGCAAAATGTCGAAGCAATATATCAAAGAGGTTGTATCATTACTAAACACGTGATTTTTCATTAACCCATATAAATTTATCTCACTACTTAAACTATAAAATATTTGTTGCGCGAAACTTAGAGAATCTTTTAATTTTTCCCGAAACTCTTTATCTCCTAGCAGAATAGAATCTCGTTCTGGGTCTAGATTTGCTGATAAAAGAAATATTTCAGCGCTTATTTGTTCTGCAGACTTACTATTCCTTAAATTCTCAGCAAGATAAGACCATTTTTCATCAGCAACACCTCCCTGCCTTATCATCACTCCTGGAAAAGCTTCTTCCAAAACCTTCATTGGATTTTCAATATCTGACCTTAAAACCCAATCTTTTTTATCCTCCGAGGGCTTATAAAACCATCCCAACTCATTTAATTTAGAAAGAATAATATTTGCTTTTTGAGGATTAAAAGCCTTATCCAATTTTTCTTTTAAATCTGAATATTCCTTAGGTTTCAAATAAATGATACTTCTTGTTTCCCCAAATTTAACAGTTCTGTCCATTATTTTCTCTACCCATAAAAAACCGTCTCGCGCCCTTTTAAGGACATCAGGCTCCTTCCAATCCGGAAGTGCAGGCCAGTCGAATTTGGGTTTCTTCTCTTGATCTGCTGGGGCTATGCTGTTCATCACCGGATTCTCCTGAGTAAGAGATTGAGAAAGCCGAGCCCGGAATTTATTCCAAAGATCATCCGCACTGTCAATGCCTTGCGCCTTGGCGGCAGATAAGGTCCTCCAAATAAGGTCAATATGCCACTGTCTCCAGACCATGTCAGGGTTTTGATTGTAACGGACAAGTCTATCTACTAAAGCATCGTTATTCTGTTCCTTGATAGAATTGGAAAGCCGATACGGTGACAACCCACCTACTCCATGCAAACCAAACTCCGCTTTTGCTATCTCATCATCTATTTTTTTAACCTCATCATCCGAAACTATTACAAATTTACCAATATTAATCCAAAAAAGATTGTATGGAAGGGTGCGGTGATATTCATACTGATCTTCCATTCCTTGAATCGTATTATCAGTAGATAGCGCCCCTCGATATTGATGATCAAGAAACATAAATTGCGTGAAGGCATGAACGACGGATTGAAGATCTTTCTTCAATTGAGAGCCTTCTTTAACTGCTTCTGCAAATTTAGCCAAGGCTTCGTCATTGTAACCACCCTTGGGGGTTATGAGTTCTTGTTGTCCGACACTTTTTAATCCCTTAAAATGGACAGCGGGATAGATTCTGCTCAAATTCCAACCATTGCCTTCGTTAGGATTAAGCCCCGCCAAACGCCAAGCATTCCATTCCAATAAATTAGCCAATATAATTTTATAATCATTATAGACCAAATCACGAAGTTCCTCGCCAGCCACCGTCAATGATTTATGATGATGGTTGATGCCCCTTAGGAAAGCATTTAAATCCGCCATAATAAATGGGGTCAATATATTATGGGTTGGATCTTTTAAATATTCCTGTGTTTGCGCTGAAAGGTTTCCCGCATAAAATGGTCCATTGGATCCATGGAAATACACGTCATCTTTTTGAACCAAATCTTTGACTAAATGCCGAGGCAAGCGAGCAGTATCTACGTTGGTTGTTAATGTCCCAGGAATAATGATTCCTTTATTTGGATCTCTCCCCAGAAATGGATTTGTCTCTAATGCCCAGTTACTATCCACCATTTCATTACGGACAAGATTCTCTCCCTCCTCCGATGTTTGGCCATTCATCGCCGGGCTACTCGTCGAAGCAGCTTCTGGATCAATCAATACAAATCCCTTTTCTAGACTATAGCGCATTTTTCCTGATCTAATCCAACGCCCAAACTGATCATTGGCAGAAGACATTGTCTTCTTAGGATGACCTGGGACACGAGTATCTATAAATTCGATACCTCTAAAATTTGTTCTTCTATTCCAATCATCAACCTGAGCCCAAGTATCTTTCACCTCATCAACAAATTTCTCCACATCGGCAAGCGTATGTAAAACAATGGAATAACCATCCATCTTATCGTGTCCGCTAAAATAAATAGCTATCCCAATTTCCCTAAATACGATTCTTATCCCATCAGCTGAGTCGAAACTGGTCAAATTAGCCTCAGTCTGTCGCAAGGTTTCGTTCAAAACATCTATATCGTTTTGCGTTAATTCTATTAGGCCATGATGCGATCTGTTGAATAAGGGGCAAAGTGTCTGGCCCAAAATATCCCCATCGCTGTAATATAAATATTTGTAGATATCTTTTACCGATGGTAATGCCGCTATCTTTTCCAATAGTTTATGCCTTGCTTCCCCTTGGTCGAATTCTCGAGATATTTGTTCCCCCAGAGCATACACCTCACCCAATGATCTTCTATCGTCCGCATCCATTTTCCCCTCTTTAAGACCACCAACTAATTCTTTGGCTCTAGCAATCAAGGGCATTATGGACTTCTTAAGAAGGTCCATTTCACGCCTGACAACGTCAACTGCTGGGGTCAAGGGGGTTAATCCTCTTATAAACGCCTCATCATCCGATGATATCCTCACTTCATTGGCTTTAGGCTCTGCAAACACTTGGCCGTTCATCGCACGGTTAGACATCGATTGATTGTCTAAACTTTTTACAATCACCAAGACGGGCGTGGTTTTAGAACGCGGCAGATAAATATCACAGCGTTTCGCAAAATCTGGGGTGCTCCCTAAAGAACCAATCCCCAATGGCCTAAGCGTCCCATCCTTATTCTCTTCAAAGGCCATGCTTCCTTCAGGCAAATCTTGAAGTTGTCTTGCAACCATATTGGGCGTTCCATTCCCATGCAAAACCGTTTGATACAGACTATCGGATGAATAAATACCTTCATTTCGAATAGCTCTTACCTTGTCCACTGTCAAACTAACCGTCATCGCCGCATCTGCCCGATTTGGGACTGAAGCAGGCGCTTGTCTGTTCATTAACGGGCTTACTAATGGGACGCTGCTCTCTGTTTCAATATTGGGATATAACGAATGTACAACTTGAATCAAATTTTCTCCGGGTTGTATCTTACGAGTTTTATTGCCAGAAGCACTGTCGGTTAATTCTTTTCTTCCAATTAAAAGAAAATCATCATCAATAAATTGTTTTGACCTCGGATAATCTGCAGGTATCGGTATTTCTGAAACACTTAAATTATTCTCCATCATTTGTCTTACAAATTGACCCCGGAATATATGCCATAAAGAATATGTCAAAAAAATCAACGAACCTCTTGGTTTTAAAACACGGGCAGCTTCTTTAATATAGTTAACAGATTTCTCTTTGAATGAGTTATTAATGGTAACCAAATCCATTGTTCCAGTCCCTATTGGTAAATTCTCGGCATTTCCTTGAAAAAAATCTCCCCCCAGTTTTGAATCTTCGGCAACCATATCTATATCGCGTTCATTCCCGAGCAAATGTAAAAATGGATAACGCTTGGTCATTTCAATAACAAAATCCCCCTGACCAGTGCCGATATCAACACCTTTATGTTCTTTTGAATCATCTAAACCTAAAGCTTTTAACAACTCATTTGTCGTCGGATACAAATCTTTTTCCTGCGAAACAATATAAAGAGCTTCTTGTTCATCCATAACAAAAGAAAACGGCAAGTTCATATTGTCGTGAATGGCTTCAAAAATTACTTTACGCATGAAACTGCCGGAGGTTTGAGCCGTTTTTAATAATTCTCCTAATGCTTTTTCATGATCAATGGCCGCCTTGGCCCAAATTTCTAAAAAAGGAAGGTTGGGTGATTTTTGATTTCGTTCCAAAAGGTCTTGAACATTCTTTTCAAATGATCCAGGTTGATTTCTTAATACTGAAAAAATCGATGGTAATGCAACTGTATACCCTCGAGAAAGAAACTTTAAAAGCAGATCAATGGCCTCAGGTCTATCTGAATAGGCGAGAGCCTTAGCAATTAAATAATGGTAATGCGGCGACTGTCGATTGTTATCGATAATTTCAAGCAATCTGACTGAATAGGAGGTTCTTGCTCTGGCTATTTCTTTGGCTATTGCAAAGAATTCTGTCTCCTCCATGCTTCGCAGTGCACTAGTTGTCAAATCAGACACCCCTTTTTGCTCATAAATCTTTACCCCATCTATTGGCTTCTGACTGTTCATCGCCGGGCTAGGTTTTCGCGAAATAGCTTTCGGAGAATCATCGCTGGTCAGGGCCAAGCTCCCATCAACCCTTACTAGTGATTTGGGTAACGCCTTGTCCTGAGTTATCATCGCTAAACTTCGACATTCAATTGTTGGAGGACCAATTACCCCGCCGGAGAAATATTTCCTTGGGATGGTTTCATTATTGATTGAACCTGGGTCTTCTTTGATGTAATTAAAAACGCCCCTTTTGAAGGCTTTGAGGTAGCGTTGATAGATGGCATTGGTATCCATTGTTTCCGTAGGGGCACCCCTTGTGGGTGCCCTTTCTTGGGCGGGTTTAGAACCCGCCCCTACATCATTAATGGTAACCCCTGCAACCTTGTTCCTATTGACGTACACCTGGGCTAGGATGGAATCCTTGATCTTCTTTTTATACCACGTCGCTAAAATAAGCGAATAGAAGACCTGGCGCAGTTGAGCAAAGTTCTTTCCTTCATTGACCTCCTTGGTCAAGGCGGGGATGACGATTTCGCGGATGATATTAGAGACAGAAGAATGTAAATGATTATCCGTAGGGGCTCCCCTTGTGGGTGCCCTTTCTTGGGCGGGTTTAGAACCCGCCCCTACATCGTGTTTCATCAGGGATACGTAATCCTCTTCTAACATCACTTTCAAATGATTCTCCAACACAAACGCCGTCCCCTTGTTCTCATACACCACCGCCTTCTCAGGCACTATCCATACTTTGTTAAACGTATTAATCGGAATATTGGTTGTGCCGTATTTGGCTTGAGCTTGGGCATAGACCTTCCTCCAGAATTCCTTTCCGGTTTCACCTTCCGGATAAATCAAACTGGCTGTGATTTGCTTAAGCATATAGTCTTGGGCTAACAGATCTCGGCCCATTTCGGTTTGGCCGAATTCTGAAGGGACAATACGGTCCTTCTCATAAGGACTGAGGTTCACCCAAAGGTCTTTTTCGGGGATGGTTAAAGAAGCGAGGAAATATTTAATTAATTTAGTGGATTCTTCTTTTAACCGGGTGTCATTGCGAGCCGAAGGCGAAGCAATCTTTTGTGGACCGGATGTTCTCTTTAAGATTGCTTCCCTGGCCCGTCTTGCAGACGTTCCAGGACGGGCACCCCCTTCGGGGGTTCGCAATGACACATCGTCACCCGTATCCACAAAGAAATTAAACCTAAACGGATTCTTGGGGTCTAACTTAATCCCTTTAAGCACCGCAGGGCTAAAGGCTGGACTTAAAGACACCATCTGCCCAGGTTCTGGCAATCGGAATTCCCCGCCTAACGGCGAGGCAGGCTGGGCACTCGCCTGCGGCATAACCCAAAAATTGGCCAAATAGACCATTATTAGCCATGTGGCTATATATGATTTAAGCCCTTTGTTCATAGAATTTCTTTAAACATGAAGGTTTAAAATGTTTAAAATCCCCCTAAATTCTTTTTAAAACCTTTAAAATCTCTTTTAAAATCTATTTTAAAATACCAATTTATTAGTTAAAGTATTGAAGATAAATAACATCGAAAACTATAATATGAATAAAAGCGATACTTTAGGCCTAAATAGCCCATTCTCGCTAAAAGATTGCTAGGAATTCTTGCCTAATATACCGAAACTGCGGAAACCTTTTTCTTTAAATTATCCAAGGCCGCACTGGTATTGGGAAATAGCTCAGCCACGGATGCCTTGCTTTGACATGTCTCAAGAAGGGCTCTGGTTTCCTGAAGTTCTTTTAAAGCAATCTTATATTTGGCTTGATATTCCAAGGCGTCCTGGCTTAGCTCATCCATCTTCTCTTCCATCATCTTAATCTGGTCATTGGATTGACTTATCATAAGGGAAGTATTCCTGCCTTCACGTATTAAATACCCTTGATTCCCGGGAGCGCGCACTTCAGAGTTCTGGAAGACTTGAACATTTTTATCTAACTGACTAAGCTGCAAGCGAGCATCTTTGAGCTGTTGGCGCAATTGGAGAATTTCACGCCCTTGACGTTCATAATCACTACTTCGCGCTTTTAGCTCCACTGAAAGTTTAAAAATTTCATTGGCCCTAAGTTTTAAATCCTGGGTCATTTGCTGCATTTTCGCTTTTAAAACAGAAGGTTCTTCCTGTGAAGAATTCTTAAGGCTTTCTATCTGCTCATTAAGCGACATGATCTGTTTTTTCTGCTTGCTTATTTGAGACAATAAAAACTCTGAACTGTCTTCTTTAGCCGGCGCTGCTTTTTTCTTTAATTCTTCATTCATTTGATCTAACCGCGCCTGTTTGCTGTTTAAATCTTTCTTTGCTTTCTCAAGCTCTTCCCGCAATTGGTTGATATGTTGAGCATTTTCCTTTGTTATTTCTTTTAACTTGTTCTGAAGATCTTTGACCTTCTCTCGTCCTTCGGGGGGCCTTTGCAGGGGCTCTATTTTTCGCTTTAACTTTTCAATCTGTTCATTAAGCCCTTTGATTTGAGAATTCAAAGCCACAACCTCCCCATTCTTATTGCGCGCCGCGGCCCTGGCCTCCGTAGTTTCTGAATCAGATCTCTGCAATTGTTCTTTTAAAACATCCATCATGCCTTGGTCTTTCTGCATGCGATTAATGAGAGTTTGCTGGTCTTTGAGCTTTTGATTCAGCTCTTTAAGTTGCTTTTGGGATTCCTCCAGTGCTTGACGCATCTTGGGGCCATCATTATGAGAGGTCGCTTCTAGCAACTTCTGGTTGGTAGTTTTTAACTGCTTAAGCAGGGAAGCCATGCTTTGGTCTTTTTGGCTGGCTTGCATCTTTAGACGCTCAATTTGTTTGTCTTTGAAAAACAACTCTTCCATAAGTCCAGACACTTTTTGTTTGGCCTGCAACAAATCCTTCCCAGCGGCTTGGTTGTCCGCGGACTGTTTCTTTAACTGTTCTATAATAGTATCCTTTTCTTTCAATGAATTTCGAAGCGCAGCGGCTTCATTGCTGGCAGATTCAAGAAGTTGTTTTGTATTGGCAAGTTCGCCCTGGTCAACGGAAGTCTTTAATTTCTCCTCGACAACTGTTAATTTCTCCGTCAAAGCCGCCAAATCTTGCTTTTGTTTATCAAACAAGCCTTGGTCTACGGAATTCTTGGCCTTGGATTGTAAGACGGAAAACTTTTCTTTTAAATCCTTTAAATCCTGGACCTTTTGGTCCAACGAAGCGCTAAGCAACGCCAGCTGCTCGGTCTTGCTTCTGATTTCCTTGGTCTTAGCCGAAGATTTCTTTTCTAGTTCGAAGAAATAGTCCTTCACCTTTTGCAAATCCCGTCCACGCTGCTCAAGATTGTCCTGCGCCGTCTGTAAATCGCCTTGGAGCTTGATGATCTCTTCTGCCTTCATTTTAGAATCGCCACTTTTATCGTCGATCTTTTTCTGGTAAACATCCAGCATTCCGGATAACCCAACGATTTGCTTTTTACTATTCTCCAGCTGTGTTTGCAAATTGGTTATTTGGTGTTGCTTATCAGCGGTTTCTTTTTTAAGGCTTTCAAGTTGTTTGTCCGCGTTTTGATTCAAATCTTGCCAATACAGGATGGTTTTCTTAAGCTGGTCCTTAAAATACTCTCCTTCATTCTTGCTACGTTGCGCTAGGTGCATCAATAGCTCAGATTTTTCTCCAGCCAATTGTTCTAACATGCGGTATTGGGCAAAGAGATTGTCATAAAGATTTAAGCGCTCTTTTATTTTAAGAAATCCCGCGGTATCCGTCTTTAAAGACGCCACCTGGTCAGTTAAAGACGCTATTTGCGCTTGTAATTGCTTGATAGCATCCTTGTCCTTGGCCACTGTTTGTAATTGTCCCTGCAGCTGGCCAATTTTGTCATCTTTAGCTTGTTTGTCTTTATTCATTTTGGCTAATTGCCTGGTTAAATCATTGATAGTTCCATTTAACTGTTGAATTTGACTCTCGCTATCGGCCAATTTCTTTTGATTGTTTTGTAAGTCTCCTGCTAAAGCTTCTTTGTGACGGGTCAAATCCTTGATTGTTTCATTGAGCTGTTTAATCTGGGTTTCATCTTCCGCTAATTTCTTTTCCTTGTCTTGTAATTTTCCCGTTAGAGATGCTTTCTGCGTCTTTAAATCATTGATCGTCCCACTTAACTGTTTCATTTGGTTTTCATAATCCGCCAAATTCTTTTCTTTATCGTGCAATTTCCCACTAAGGGTTTCTTTTTGGGCCTTTAGCTCATCCAACGATCCCTTGAGCTCTTTCATTTGGTTTTCATAATCAGTCAAATTCTTTTCTTTGCCCTGCAATTTTCCGCTTAAGGTTTCCTTCTGGGCCATTAACTCATCCATCGTCACCTTAATCTCTTTGATTTGATTTTCATACCCATCGAAGTTCTTTTCTTTATCTTGTAATTTTCCATTCAAAGCTTCTTTTTGGGCCGTTAAATCATCAATAGTACCGTTGAGCTTACTGATTTTATTTTCATAAGCCTGCGCATCCTCTTGACTGGTTTTTAATTGATAGCTTATAGCGGCGATATCCCCTCTTAACTTGATGAGTTCCTGTTCCTCAGTGTCCGCATCAGCAGCGCGCGTTTGGGCCGCAGCCAATTTTTCTTGAAGCGCTTTAATGTTGCTGCGGATACGTTCAAAACCTCCATCGTATCTGACGTAATCATTGTGCAAGCCTAAAATTGTTTCCTTCATCTGGCCAATGTCTTGATGCAGCGCGTCCATGGCTTCTTGCTGGTTGGCAATAGTTTTATCCTTGGCCGCCACTTCTTCCTTGGCCTGAGAAAGCTGTTGACGGGCGCTCACCAAATCCTCTTTGAGAGCAGCTATTTGTTTGTCTTTCTCTAGAATTTGGGCCTCTAATTGGATTATCTTACTGTCCTTGTCTTGGAGTGAGGTCTCATATTCTTTCAAACGCGTTGTCTGAGATTTTAAATTCTCGTTCATTTGAGATAAATCTACCTTTGGGGGAGCTGAAGCTTTAAGCGACTGCTGATAATAATCCCTTACTTTTTGCAATTGTTCTTTAGTGAGGGCCAGCTGGGCCTTAAAGTCCAAAAGCTGCTGGTACTTTTCAATCAAAGATTTGTTCTTAAAAACCAGAAAATCTTTTTGGTCATCAAGATTACTTAAAAGGTTTTTTTGTTCTTCCTGCAGCGCTGGATCAGGGGCCTTCATATTTTGCACGTATTTATTAAGACGCAGGGCTTCACTATAAAGACGTTCTAGTTTCTCAATCCTAGCCCGTAAAGCACTTGTATCTTCGTTATGCTCCATCATCTTTCGGTTGCGTTCATCAAGCTGGCGGGCATAACGGTCCATCGTTTCTTTTAACTCTTTTAACGTTTGGATATTCTCTGAAATATCCCCCGAGCGCGGTTTGCTGGTAGAACTCGCTGCCCGTTGCTGTAAATCTTCTAACTTTTTAATGGACCAAGCGTTTTCTTGGGCCAATTGGCTGACGGAAAGTTCTTCATCGCGATTCGAGCGCGCCTGATTAAGGACATCGCTTTTTAATTGGGCCACGTCCTGATTTACCTCCAGGGCCCTCACAAAAATTGGCGGAGTTTCAATAACATTGGAAGCGAAAACTGTAAAGGGTGTTGTGCCTAAAGAAATGGATAGGCACAGTAAAAGGTGAAGGGTTTTCTTCATGAGATTGTCCTTAGTTGATCTATTATTTTTCATTGTTGATTTGATCAATGTGTACATGCAATTGAGCAATATCATTTTTTAACGCATTAATGGCCTCGTTGGCCGCTTGAATGCTTTGTTTTAAATCATCATTGCTTCCATTAGAAACTTCCATGGCTCTATCTTCTTCGTTATTCGTATCAGCCCCAGTTGTAGCAATAACATCCTTGCCCTTACTTTTAAGCTTTTCAACATAACCCAAGGCCCCCTCATGATTTGGTTGTATCACAAGGATTCTGGAAAATACTCGGCTTGCCTGGTTATAATCACCCCTGTCGTATATTTCTTGCCCGTATTGATACAGTTGTTCAACCGCCAAAGACTTATAATTTAATTCTTTTTCGGCAAATGAAATCACGGGAAACAATAAAAGGATTAAAGTTAAAAAGATTAAGATTTTACGCATAATTGAAAGTTGTTGATTCTAAATGAGTTACAACAATTATTAAGGTTTTACACTATATTCAAATAGGGTAGAAACGTTGAAAGTATACCATCTGAAATGCCCGTCGTCAAGGCGGGGACTTTTGGAATTTTAATTCAAAACCGCCCAATATTAAAATTTGAGATTAACAAATTTAGTATTTTATGTTATAACGAATGCCTATTTATGGAAACCTCAACCCCCATGCTCAAACAGTACCATGAAATAAAGTCCCGCCATAAAGACGCGATTCTTTTTTTTAGATTAGGTGATTTTTATGAAATGTTTTTTGAAGATGCCAAGGAAGCATCTTCCCTATTAGATTTAGTATTGACCGGCCGCGGCCAGGACTCTCAGGGAAGAATCCCCATGTGTGGAGTACCCTACCATTCCGCAGATAGTTATATCGCTAAACTTATTAAAGCCGGCCGAAAAGTCGCCATCTGTGAACAAATCGAAGACCCTGCCCTGGCTAAAGGCATTGTCAAAAGGGATGTTATTCGCGTCATCAGCGCCGGCACCTATTTAGATGAAGACACCCAGACCAGATGTCTCCTATCTCTATGTACCAGTAAAAACCAAATAGGATTTTCCTTCTGTGATACCGCCGGCGGGGTCATCTGGGCCAACGAATGGATCTCTAGCAGAGCGGCTATCGAAACAATATCCAAGCTCTCTATTTATGAATGCGTTTATCCCTCTTCTCAAGAAGAGACCATGCGCTCTTTGTTCAGCCACCCTCTTCTTAAAACAAAAAATATTGCCTTAAGCCCTCTGGATGATTGGCATTTTCATTTTGACGCGGCCCAAAAGAACCTTTGTTCTCATTTTGGAGTTTTAAATCTCAACGGCTTTGGGCTGGAAAACAAAGCCCTGGCCATCGCAAGCGCGGGGGCGCTGCTTGAATATCTGCGCGCTGCCAACAAGACTCCCCTTAAACATTTAAACCGCCTGTCTCTTTACACATCGGATGACTATGTTTTTATCTCTCCAGCCGCCTACTATGGCCTTGAGTTAGAAGAGGTATTTAAAACATTATGCTTAACACAAACTCCTATGGGTCATCGTTTGTTTAGATTTTGGATGTTCCATCCGCTTAAATCTGTGGATGCCATTAACGAACGTCAGGTTGCCATCAAAGTGCTCCATAAACACAGCTCAACAGCACAAAAGATCAGCGAGTGTCTGCGAAACCTTCCCGATTTAGAAAAAGCTCTCTCGCGTATCAGCTGTGGTTGCTGTACCATCAAGGATATCCTAGCTCTTCGAAACGGCCTCTTGCGTGCGCCGCTGATTCAAGAACATCTAACAGCCATCCATGACCCACTTTTGACCCTGAAGGATCAAACCTCCTTGCGGGAATTATTAACTAGGAGCATTAACCCTGACGTCCCCTTGGCTAAACCTGAAGGGAAAATCATACTGCCTGGCATTGATAGTGAGCTCGATGAACTGCGCTCTTTGCAAGACAATGGCCGCGCCTGGCTGGCCAAATATCAAGCGGAGGAAATTAAGAAAACAGGGATATCATCACTGAAGGTTGGATTCAATAATGTCTTTGGATTTTATATTGAAATCAGCAAAACCCGTCAAGGTTCTGCCCCAGCCAATTATATCCGCAAACAAACCCTCAGCACGGGGGAGCGCTTCATCACTGCCGAACTTAAAGAATACGAAGAAAAATTCTTGAATGCCCAAGATAGAATCTTAAGCATAGAAAGAAGAATCCTGTCTTCTATTGAAAAGACTATCTTAGAAAATGTAGCTGGTCTTCATTCCTACGCCTCACAAATAGCGCATCTGGATTGTTTTCTCTCTTTACATTTATTAAGCCAACGCGTCAATTACACCTTTCCTGTGGTCAATAATTCAATGATGATTGATATCAAGGACGGCCGCCATCCTGTCGTTGAAAAAACCGTGGCTGAGAATTTTATTGCCAATGATACCTTGCTTGATGATTCTGATAATCATCTGGTTGTTTTAACCGGCCCTAACATGGCAGGGAAAAGCACCTATATCCGACAGACAGCTATTCTGATTTTGATGGCACAGATGGGGGCCCCAATCCCCGCAAGCTTTGCGACCATAGGTCTTGTTGATAAAATCTTTACCCGTATCGGGGCCCACGATGATATTGCCAAAAACCAAAGCACCTTCATGGTCGAAATGACGGAGGCCGCCGATATTCTCAATAACCTGACCCCCCGTTCACTTGTCATCCTTGATGAAATTGGACGCGGGACATCCACGACCGACGGTCTTTCTCTAGCTTGGGCCTTGGCTGAACACTTGCAAAAACAAAAGGTCCGCACACTGTTTGCCACCCACTTTCATGAACTCATCGCTCTGGCTGAAAGACTGTCGGGAATTAAGAATTACAACGTGGCCGTCAAGGAATGGAAGGACCAAATTATCTTCATGCATAAAATTGTTCCCGGCGGCTGCGATGATTCCTATGGAATTTATGTGGCTAAATTAGCGGGGATCCCCGAAGCTGTCATCAAGCGCTCCAAAGAAATCTTAAGCGAATTGGAGTTAGGTTCAACAACACCCATGAAACACCATGAAAAACAAATCGACCTTTTTACGCCAAGTTCCGATCCTGTGCTTGAAGAATTGCGTTCTATCTTAGAAGCTGTCGATATTAATAATATTACGCCCATAGAGGCACTTAAAAAACTGGATGAAATAAAAAAGATTGCTTCGGCCTAAAATGAAGGCCTCGCAATGACACAAGAAAGAATTATGCCCGTAAATATCCTTTCCCCTGAAGTCGTAGCTAAAATTGCCGCCGGTGAAGTAGTTGAACGACCCGCCTCAGTCGTCAAAGAGCTTCTTGAAAACTCTATGGATGCTGGAGCTGATACTATTGAAGTTCATTTAAAAGATGCCGGCAAAGAACTCATCCACATTAAGGACAACGGCTGTGGCATTTCAAAAGAAGATTTAGAAAAAATCTTTCAGCGTCATGCAACGAGCAAAATCCAAAATATGGAAGATTTAGAACGACTTTCCTCCATGGGTTTTCGTGGAGAGGCCCTGTATTCTGTGGCCGCTGTTTCTGATATCCTTTTACGTTCTAAAACAAAAGGTAATGACGCTTGGGAAATTCACTTACAAGGCAGCAAACGCCTTGATCTTAAACCAACGTCTCTTTCCTCTTGCGGCACAGAAATTAAAATCACTCAACTTTTCTTTAATACTCCTGCCCGTCGAAAGTTCTTAAAAAACACAACCTCTGAGATGCAGCAGATTATCAATGTTTTCTTACCTTATACCTTGCTCTATCCTCAAAAGCGTTTTCAGCTGACCCATGCCGGTCGCTCTGTAGTAGATTTAAGAACTCCTTCCTCCGCTCTAGAAAGAATGGCTGAAGCGTTAAGTTTGGAAAGAAAAGACTTGCTGGAAGCCTCTGAAAACTTCGCGGAATTAAACGTCAAGGTACGCATGATGTTAAGCACTATCAACGTACAGAGGCCCCGCAGAGACCTGCAATTTATCTTTGTCAATAATCGTCCTGTGGAAAATAAAAACATCAGTTTTAACGTCAATGATGTGTATCGTATCATTCTGCCGCCTGGGGTTTACCCATCCTTTGTCTTGGATATACAAATTCCTCCCTCTGAAATCGACGTCAATATCCATCCAACTAAACGTGAAGTAAGAATCCGCCAAGAAGCTAGACTGATGTCCTTCATCCGCCATATGGTCGAATACACTCTTTTACAACAGGGGCAGGCTAAAACAATCGGATCCCCTAATATTTCGGACAAAGACGAAGTTTCATTTTTCCAGACCACTCGGCAGGTTTCATCTCCGGATAAAATTATCTTTGATCCAAGCCAACAACAGGCCACCTTTAATCCAACGGCGTTTGCCTCCCCTTCCAGCAGCGGCTTTAATACCCGCCATTGGCAAAAATCTAGTGATAACTTCTTAAGCAATGATGATACTTTGCAATCCAAATTCTCCAAAGCGCGCTATATCGGCAGTTTCATCAATAAGTATCTCCTCTTTGAAGTTGATCAATCGCTATTTTTGGTTGACCAACATGCCGCGCAAGAACGCATCATGTTTGAAAAATTTGACAATCAAATTAAAGAAGGCACGATTGAAGTTCAGCCGTTATTGACTCCTGTTTTACTTAAACTCTCTCCTGCTGAAAGAATAGCGTGGGAAGAATCCCAGGAGAAATTAAAAGAGGTCGGGATTGAAACAACCGCCTTTGATAATGACACCATTGCCATTCAAACCCAGCCATTGTTATTAAAAAACATTGTGAACTCGGTGCGGATTTTATTGGCGGGAGATGATATTGCACGCTGCGATAGGGCCACCATTGCCCGTAGGGCTTGCAAGGCTTCGATTGTTTCTGGAGATAAATTAGATGCGTCCCAAGCCGATTATCAGCGCAAACAACTGCTTAATTGCCACGATCCTTTCACCTGCCCCCATGGCCGCCCAACGGTTGTGGAACTTAAAGAATCCTTTTTGGACAAACAATTTCTACGGATCTAAACCGTCATGGAGTCCTACATCTTGCGACCTTGACTTGACAACTATTTGCTTGTATACTTTAAATAGGTAAGAATAATTGGGGGCTAGTATGAAGGTTGTTTATTTTGTCACTGATTCAGGACGCAGGCCAGTTGAGGAGTTTATAAAGGGTTTGAATGTTCATTCTCGCAATAAATTCTTTTCTATCGTTGAGTTACTCGAAGAATTTGGTAGAGCCTTGTCCTGGCCTCATGCAAAATACATTGGTGATGAAATATTTGAGTTACGATTCGGGGCTGTTGAAGGGGCTACAAGAGTTTTATATTTCTTTTTTGATAGCGAGAAGGTGGTTTTGACCAATGGATTCATAAAGAGAACTACCAAGACGCCTAAGCATGAAAAAGAAACAGCGATTGAAAGACTTGAAACTTATTATCAGACACACCAAGGAGGTAAGAAGCTATGAAAGAATATTCCTTTAGAGACCATTTAAAAGAAGAACTAAAAGACCCCTATTTCAAAGAATTGCATGAATTAAGTCAGCAAAAATTAGAAGTGGTGAAGAAAATTATCGCTTACCGCATTAAATACAAATTGAATCAACGACAGTTAGCCAAGCAAATCGGAGTCTCCCAACAACACATATCCAACATTGAAAACGGCGAGTTCAGCAGTATCGCAACGCTTGAGAAAGTTTTGTTAGGTATTGGTTATTCAGTTAAGATTCAAGCCGTCCCTTTAAGTGGTAAGGCTAGGAATCGTTTAAACAATGTTTTGTCTAAAAATTAGCCTTACGCTCCCCACCTTGCCTTGAATTGCGGCGCGCAGGTGCTGTTGATATATTTAAAAATCCTATCTTTGTCTGTGTCTTTAATTCTGCTAAAGGACAGGCCATATAAATATTCTTCCTTCCCCTGTCGGGCCCATGGGATTTCGGCCTCCACTTCAAAATCAAGATTATCCGGAAATGCTATGGTCATATGAACCGGTCCATCGATTTTAATTTCTTCAGGCAATGAGAGGCACATGCCTTTTAAATTCATGTCTTCGATATGACAATACCCAAACTCCCCTGAATCCTCCAGGCTAATCCTTGCTTCTTTCCCTATTTGCCAACGAGGCAATTGCCGACGATCTTGTGAAAGACCTTCTTGTTTCTTTATTATCTCTTTTTTCTTAAGGTTCTTACTGCCAATTAATTTTATTGTTTTTTTAACTTCTTCGCTTTGCTTCTCATGCGCTTGCTTGGTTTTTTTAATACGTTCCATAGATACTTCATCAAATAGTTTGTGCATGATAGGAAATAACTCATCGTATTGCTCAGCGTCAAAAATCAGCTCGATCTCCTGACTGCTGTCACGGATTTCCCGCAACAACTCCTGGGGTATTTTCCCCTCATTGTCCAAGCGTAATATGATTTGTTTCATGGACACCTTCCTTCCTTTAACATAATGACGGGTGCTACTCTTGATGGGGTTGATTGACAACAAAAATCTTTGATTGCGATATCCTTACCCTGAATATATCCATCAAATCTCCTTCTTAATTCCCTGATCGCTGCAGCGGAGAATTTAGTCCTGGGGGCATCCGGATTTATGATTTCCTCAATCTGCCGGTTGACATTGTGGGAAGTCTTAAAGGTTATTGATGACAATTGATGACAAAGTGCCGCCGCTATTTTATTCCTGTTTGTTATGGGACTATCCTTAATCCTCAAGATATAAATTTCACAAGCATCAGGATTAATAAAAGCCCTTAAATCTTCACCCAACCTAAGCCCCAAAAACATTTGTTCTGGGGGAACGTCAACCCAAAAAATTTGATAGTTTCTTTTGGCCAATTCACGGCGCGCACATTCTTGGGTACTGATTGACGAGGTTTGCAGCTTTCGTTTATCCAGAGCCTGGGATAACAGAATGATGGCCTCATTTATAAAATCTTCTTCAATCGCCTCTCGAGCCAAAGGCCTAATTAAAGCTAACAAATGTCTGACTTGATCCGCATTGAGTTCCTTATTTGCTTCTGTGATATCACAAGGGAATCTTCCTGGGCCAAACGGCTTAAAGGGTGCTATTCTGTAATTTAAGACTAAATTGATCCAGTTTTTAAAACGCTTTAGCTTTTCATCAAAACTTAAACCTTGTAAATATTTACTCTCTATTTTTCTAAACCAGTTATACACCGTCTGCCTGCTTACGCCCATTAACCTGGCTGTTCGGGATATACTCTTCGGGTTCAAAATATACATGACCATCCAAATGTGTTGTTCAACGGTCCTTAATTTATAAATCCTCTTCTTAACGAAAGAATTATCTATCGGCCCATCGTTCCAATAAGCAGGGTTGTTTTCAATAGACAATTCACATATTCCCAATTTTCTAGCAGTTTTCGTTTTGTCTTTATTCATCAAACGATACACAGCTCTGGCATGACGTATAAGACGCTCATCTATCGATAGGAAAAGCGGGTTTTCATTAAGCCTTTTTTCAGCCTCATTTAAAAACAGCTCATAACCAAACTGCTCATATTCACCTCGTGATAAAACACGATTAATCATCGGTCCGTAACGACGCAATTGTTCTTCAAAAGAAAGCCCATTAAGCTCTGGCATCTTCACTTTTTTAAATCGACAATTAATGCTCTTTCTGCTTATCCCAAGCTGTCTTGCGGTTTGCATGACGCTATTTCTGCCAAGAAGATACAAAACTTTCCAAATTTCATTTTCAACGTCTTTTAACTTATACATCTTGGCTCTAAGGAATGCCTTGTTCTTTGGATCATTGGCGTCATACGTGCGTCTGTTCGAAAAGAATTGTCGCGTAACTCCTAATTTTCGAGCTGCGTGTGCTTTCCTTTTCACGCTTTTTAAAGCTAATACTCCCCTTACGTGAGCATCCAAACGTTGTTGAACGAACGCGGGTTTGTTGGCTCCTTTTCTCGCTTTCACTTTTCCTGTACCTCTCGGAATAAGTCCAAGGGAATATTTGCTAAGAGTATTATACCTTTGATGTCGACGATGGGCAGTTTCGAGATTAGAAGTGGATTTAATCCGTACGTATAAATAACTGAGCCACGCTCCTTTATAGACATGCCAAAGGTTCCACCAGTGATTTATCCCATGGCTTTGTAGAAAAGTGCGCCAGGGCTTTCTCCCGCCTAGAATGTCTTCATCTTCTTTTTCAGCGATGGTTGTGAGTTGATCAACGCTAGTTGCATCACCTAGAAATCCATCTTTACAAAAGATTGATCTCTTTTTTTCCTGCCACTCTTTGATCTCTGGATCGCTCTCAAAATATACATACTTCCTCATCAACTTTCTATTGTTCTTGGCTTTCTGTCTAAAACGCTCTCTCATCGAAGGGTCAATATAAAATGCGTAACTTTCCGCGAAATCTTCCTGTAAGTTAACTTTTGCTCGCAAAGAAACAAAAGCGCCATGCGGTGGCAATAAATAAAAATGTCTGTAAAAAACAAAAAGCGTTAGGACATACCTGATGACATGTTTTGGAACCATGTCCATATTCAATAAGATAAAAATTGTGACCGCGATATATGTTAATGCCGCCATAAACCAAAATTTAAGAACATCGTTTTTCTCCCAATCACTACTAATCCTAGACCAATGGAATAAAATTGTATGGCTAGAAATACTTTGATTTTTAATTCCATGATAAATATGCCCTATCTCATGTAAAATACGGTGTTTTAAAATATCGTAATTTTTTTGATAGGAAATAAAGGGAAGATAAATCCAAGAAATCCTAATCGTTTGTCTTCTCAAGTGGGCCAGTCCTAAATTCCCATAAATCTCATGCCATTTGCTAAAACGAATTTCTTTCAACGACCTAATATGATCAGGTGGAACAATGAGGGCCAGTTCGCGCAGGATCTTCTTTAATAGAACATTATCAAGTGCATTTTTAGTATTGATCTTTACTCTTAACAACGGATGGTCGTTAATCCAAAAGGCCTTTGACTTTTCCGGCATCTTGTTTCGCAATGGCGAAGCGCCAATAGGATCTTGAGTAGTGTTCGCGCCAGTTCCTATTTTTCTTACCGTTCCAGTACCTCGCGGAATAAGTCCAAGGGAATAGTTGCTAAGTGTATTGTATCTTTGATGACGTCGGTGGGCGTTTTGAAGATTGGAAGTGGATTTAATCCGTACGTATAAATAACTGAGCCACGCTCCTTTATAGACATGCCAAAGGTTCCACCAGTGTGTGACCCTATGCTCTTGTAAAAACTGACCCAATGATTTCTTGCCAGCTAAGATATCTTCATCTTCTTGGTCGGTAATTATTGTGCCTGTCCCTAATTTAAGGACTTCGCTTAAACCTTCCGTCCTTGAATCAACTACAACTGGAAATGACCCGTGTCGAAACATTAATTTACGCCAAATCATTCCTTGCGTTCTTGTACGGATCTTGCCCCGCAAGTCTTTTAAGAATTCTTTTGTTTCCATATTTATTGTTCGCCAATGTGCCAATAATTCTTCCGAATACTGAATAGGCCCTTGGATTTGTTGTTCCGGTAATTTCGCCATGCCCAAAACAACTAAAACTCTGCCCAAGGGTGCTCGTACAAAAAAAGCCCCTAGAGACAAGTCCTCAGGAATTACTGTTGTCTCAACGATGTCCCTTAAGGAATCCAATCCTACACATTTGCCCCCAACATAAAAATAAGTTCTCCCTTGGAGAATGCCAAGCATATCCGTGAAATCCCCCTTGGTCTTTATGCAAACCATTCTCGGCACAAATGATTCGTCTGCGTCAGTCTGCATATCGCGAAACACATAACCGGAAACCCTTGTCACCTTCCTTCTAATAGTGCCACGGTTACGGTATATCTCTGCTGCTCGTTTGGGAATATCTCCTAAAGTTTCAATAAATCTTACCGGCAATAAAGAATCTTTTGTAAGCAAATCGACATGTTTCAATTGGGCTAGTTGACGTAGATTTTCAAAAGCATCTTCTCGAAGGTCCTCTCTTCTCACATTTGTCGAAACTGCAATAAAAGCATTCCTTAAGAAAACAGAAACCGGCGAATTCCCTGGATAGAAAGCTAACAACATAGTAAGCAATACATTCAAATTTTCCTCTTGTTTCATGGTTGAAACTTCAACGTGGTATTGATCCGCCAACAAAGAGGCCATGCGGATCATGCCCTCGGGAGTATGAAACAAAATCTTTTCTTCCTGATTGCATAAAGCAACTAAAGCCTCCGGCCAATCCCAAGACGGCCCAAAGGTCTTTTCCATAACCTGTAACAATTTAATCCGCAAATCATACATGACACTATTGCCGTTTAACTTCCCTCCCAAAGAAAACCTTTCCCCCCCTACTTCCCTCGCCTGATCTGTTGGCATGAACTGAACTTTATTAAGAATCCTCCCTGTTATTTCCAGACTACCAATAAACGCGTCCTCAGGAATGTCGTCTAAAAACAATATCTGTTTGGGATCAACGGCATCAATATCTTTTGGGGTAACAAGGGCGTGGTTGGAATCGGCTTCTTTATTTTGGATTAATGGCATCTTTCCCCAGAAATTATCCGGCAGAGGATTTTCAAGATTTGTCACGGCATAAAGGATGAGACGTTTCTGAATTTCAAAGATTTCTTTTCCATTTGGGCTAGCACGCCTTCTGGTATATTTACAATTAGCCGATTCTTTGTTGAGCGCATCGGCAATAGCCTCAACCAAATCCAAACGATCAACTTCTGGCCGAGCAAGGCGTGCGCAGAAACAATTAGATTGAATTAAAGCAACAGGGCTAAAAAAAGCAGCCATCGGCGCTTCTTCCCTGTAAAAGAAATCATTTAAACGGGCTTCCAATTGCTCAGTCCTAACATAACCACTTTTAGCTATCCTTGTAATATAAGTAAAAAGATGGGTGTAAAACTTATGCTCTGTAAGGCCTGAAAAACAGGCCCTTATTTCATCAACCGTAATAAAAAAATTCCTAGAACTTTCAACTTCCCTTATCTTCGCGTAAAGCCTTTGCTGGACCATCGCAATATCTACTTTAAGTGTTTTAACTTCGGATCGAAGTTGTCTTTCCTTAGCAAACCACTCTGACCTCCTTTTGAAATCTCTCTTCAAAAGTTTTACGATCACACTCAATCCCCACCCAAGGAATATTATTCCAACCATCTTTATTTCCCAGGATATTGTGTCCCATATGTTAAAAAATATTGCCGCTATAATTGTATACAGAATAATCAAGTATCCCCTCACTGAAGGGCAGGGATACTTGACTGAACATACAACATCTTCTCTTGGATTTCCCGCAATCTTGTCACCCTTAAACAGTCCCTGTTCAAGCAATTCAAAGAATCTCTTCAAGGAAAGTGCGCCGCGCAATGACTTCATGGTGGAATCTAGATGCCAGCATTGGGCTTCTGGGACCCAGTAGACCTTATAATCATTACTGAATCCTCGAACGTCACGCATTGCGCGAACAGCCGCCAGAGCATCGACCGGAGATTGATCTAACTGAAGTTCATTCATTTTCTTCAGCCAATCATTAGCACAAGAGAAACCTTTATTCTTAAGCAACGTTGTATAAACACAATTCAGACGCAAATCGGTTGACAATGTAGATATTAATGGTTGAATTAATCGTTCTAAAGGTCGCCGAATAATTACCGGGGCTTCAAGATCCTCAAATTGATCAGTTGTTGGCAAACCATCAAGGTCCTCTTCCATACAGAAAAAACCCTCTAAATTTACAGTCTTTCTTAAATAGTACCCATCCCCCCGTTTCATCCTAACCAAAACTAATCCACCCGGCTTCAATAGGGAGCTTAACTGGTTAAAATTAACCATTCCAAGATACGGCGCATTTAACGTGATCAGATCGAAGGACTGCGCATATCTGCCTATCGAAACAATTTCTTCTTGTGTTATCTTTGCTAGAGTAATCCACTCTTTCTTTGAGTGAATGTCCTGCCAATAATCAGAAATCTGTCCATCAATTCCCATCATCTCTGATCGTGGCCAGCCGGATTGCACCAGTGCATCATCCAGCCTATCCAAAAAGTCTCCATGATGAGTTCCAATATCTAAGATAGATAATTCCCGATGAGCACCAAAATAACCCTTAATAAAATCTAGAAAGTTCCCACCAGAACAGATGTCCTTTAACACCTGCTTTTGACGGACATCTTCTTCTTGAACTGCCGCATTTCCTATAGCTGGCGAAAGCATCATTAAAACACCTTCACGCTTTTCCTTCGACAATTTCCAAAGCTGATAATTGCCGTCCATATGGCAATTGCCCGCTGTTGATTTTCCCCATTTGATTCTTTCATCAGCTTCCACCCAAGGCGAGTTATATGTGATCCAATAACCCTCATCATGAAATTTAGCTTTTTCTATCATTGAAGCTTCATCGGTTTCTTTATTAAAATCACGAAAGCGGCCTGTTTTGACATCAAAAACCCTCTTGTGCAAACCGACAAACCACCCGGCAGATTTACGTGTACCGTCCTGGTTTGTCCGTAAGTCCTCTTCCTTGTTAGCACTATCTCTGAGAAAATCCGTAATCTTCTTTTCTTCATCAGACGCCCAAAGGGCCTCAAAATCTTTTTCAAATTTCAAACGATCTTCCTCAGTCTCGCCAACAACAAGCAAGCAAAGTATTTGTGAAGGAATCATTCTCGTCCCAATCCCTTGAGTCGACGAATTGACAATCCTTAAGAAGACATTTATTCCCTCTCTGACGGCGATGAACTCTAAAACTCCTCTCAAACGTTTGGATGTTGAGCTTGTGCCTTTTTTGTTTACTGATCTTTCCGGCACCAAGGTGCGTCCGGCAGTCATTGTCTCTGCAGATCCCCAACGAGAAGATGTTATTATAGCCTTCATTTCTTCTGTTGTGGCGTTACCGACCTCAGGTAGTGATGTTCTTCTTACAACAGATAATCCTGCCTTTGTGTCCACCGGCCTTAAAAAAGATTCTATCTTTAAACTGGGCAAACTATTGACCATGTCCCAGACACTTGTTCTTAGACGACTCGGCCACGTCAGTCCATCGCTGAAAGAACAATTAAACAACGCTTTATCCAAAGCCTTAAACCTGACATAAATATCTACACCTAAGCCCGTCGCCATAACAATAAGCAGGGTCACTAACAGCGCCGATGTACCGAAGAAGGTTTGAAGCAAAACCATCATTAATAACGAAGATATCAATAATTTGGAACGAGGATCTTGATTGGCATCAATCTTTATTTGGGCCATTGCCGTGGAAAGGATCTTGCCAAGCAAACCCGTGGCCCTCGGCTTTAGTTCTGGCTCACGGGAAGTATTGTCATCCCGTCGATGTTGAGACCTCTCTTCGATAAATATACCCCCCATGGTCAATGCTAGTGCCCCTAGGATTATGGTCCACACGCCAAAAATTCTGTTAAGAAAAGCCACTCCATTATCTTTCTGAGGATCGCCAGCCAGATTGTCAACATCTTGAGAAACATCTCCCAGGCGCTGATCCATCTCTTCCAAAGACTTCTTGAAGGCCGCTATCGCCAGGATCGTCTCTGGGGGAAAATCCTCAAGCGTTAATTGTTTCCAAATTTCAGGATAAATTGGATTAGCTCCCCCCACATGTCCTTTTTTATCAAAAAACCTCTTCACGTTCTTTTGAGATGAAAATACGTCAATGAAAGCGGCATAGCGCCTCAAGGCCCAACGAAACTCTCGATACTCCTTAAGTAATGCCACTGCCATAGAATTCTTTTGCTTTTCCTTGTCGGGTAAAATCCAACAGAAAAGCAATCCCGAAAGGCTCACTGCATTATTAGCGGTGTTTCTTGCGTCGTGTGCACGCGCGCCCTCAAAAAAAGCATTCGACTTTTCGAACAAAGGTTTCATTTTTTCAAAAACATATTGCGGTAACTCACTAAGAGGCCCAACCACATCCCAAAATTCGTTAAACATCCTCTCTCCAGCTTGCGCCACATCTTCACCCGCAGGAGGAATAAAGAATTTCTTTAGATGGTCGACAAAGATGTCTTCTAAGTCCTTAACAAAACCCGAATGCTCGGTTGATTGCGTCCATTTTTTCCTGTTTTCGCTGATGACGCGTAACAGGGCGCGCAATTGAGGAAAATATTCCCTCATCATTAAAAATTCCTTCATCGTCTTGATAGCTTCAACTTCGCCCATACCCTCAAGAAGCGGCCCAACATACAAGGACATCACCGTCTCAGAAACCTTAGTATCTATAGTCTCATCGACCATATCAGTATGCAGAACAAGCACCAGGCACTGGGGGTCGATATCCAAAGAAGGACGATCCCTCCAGAGGGTTTGAGGTAGAGAAGAAAATCGCCCGATTCGTGCCAACGCTCCTTCGCTTGGATCTACCATGATCACCTTAGGCAGTTCAAGAGAAATGGCTTTCTTACGCATAATCGCATTTTTCATCAAATTGTTGACCTTTGCCTCGATAAATTTCGGATCTGGCGTCATGGCCCGAGCGTAATTAGGATACCAGGCATCCTTAACTACATACTGTTTTCCCTCACGTACCAACACAGTGATAGGCACGTTTTCTCTCGACGGGGCATTAATCGGGAAGGACTTCATAACTAAGTCTGGTTGTGATGTCTTTGACCCCAAGGGTAGGTCAACGACCGCGCCTTTATCCTTGGCCAGCAAAAGCAATTCTTGAATATCATCTTTATATCTTGTTTGATTTAATTGTTGTATCGTGGAATCAAACAACCATTCTTTCCCTTTGTGTTTAAAAATGACGCAGACATGATCTCCGTAATCCTTGGGAGACCCGTGGACTACAGTGGACGTATATTCGTTTCGTTCTCCTAACCTTTTTAACCACGTCTGAGCAGCATCGGATGATACTCTACAACTCACTGGCCAACATGAATCCATTCTTGATGCAACGCGAAGTTCAATGGAGGCATATAAAAGATCCCCTAAAACCCCTATGTCCTTTTGCCCCTCCCATGTAAACGCATCATTTCTCAATTTAGCGCAATTGGCTGATACTCTCCATTCCCAACAATCATCCTTATAAGGTTTCATTGACAGATAGGCTATAGCTAACGCATTGTTCTTCTTTTCTTGAAGAAGTTTTAAAGGTATCAAGAGGTATGGTCTAAGCGGCGTTTCATTAAACTTAGTTTGCCAATCATTAAAACAAAACTCCGCTTGGGTCCCCCAATTCTGATACATAAACTCAAATCGAAATCGAAAATTCTCAGAACTATCCGTTAGGTATTCTCTTAGTAATTGCCGTGTTTTAATCCATTGTTCGCTTATCTGAGCCTGGTTGTGTTTCTCTCGTATCATTTGCGCAATTAATAAAACCTGCCTGGAAAAATTATCGTTATTTGCTTTTAAATCAGCATTCATTCTCTGATCTGGTTCCATAGACGATGCCTTCTCTGCCCAGTACTTTTGAAAGCTTTCGCTAAATCTTTCCAAATCTTTATCTATCGTGACGGGCAAAACTTCTGGTGAAATACTAGACGTAGAACCTTTTGTGAAAACCTCATTCATCATCGGCACGCGGCCAATATCGGATGAACGCATATATTGATTTAAATGAAGATTTTCCAAACAACAGAAGGGCGTATCATAGAACTTAACAGGTGGATTTTTATTTAAATATACATTGTGATACCAAAGGTAGTTATTAAGTTGATGAAGAATGATCCGATCTTTCAAAGGCAGGTCTCTAATGAGGTCACGTAAACGCTCGATCAGCCTCCAATCTTTGCCATGCGCATGAATAAACCAATGTTCTAAATAAGGGTATCTCCAAAGCAAAGTTTCTTCATGAACAGGCACCTTATAGACAACAATTACCTCTTTTTGATCTTCTCGAGCCTTTGTAAATTGTTCCCTCCCCACTGTGAGCTTTTCTGCCTTCGCTAAGAAATGATTGTCTAGGGTTGAAATGTTTTTTAAAATGCCTTTAACCTCTAGTTTATCTACCAAAGAATCCACAACTTTATCAATATGTTCTAAAGGGCCTTCATTGTTAATCGTCGTCAATAATCCTTCTTTAGAATAATGTTCCATCAACAAGGCGGATCCATAATCATAACGGGCTTCTCGTTTGAGATAATCCAAATCTCCTTTTGCCTCATTAAACCTCCCCGGACGAGACTTCCAGCGGGACGTCGAAGTTTCTACATTGACCTTGACCTCTACAACAGCGGCGATATGAAATCCTTTTTTATCGAGCTCTTGTGAAATGAGCAGGCCACGTTGCAATGAGGAAGGGTTGGCATCCACAATAAACCCGCCAACGAAATCCTTTGGGTTCTTTTTAATGATCTTAACAATCCGACGTAACGGAGATGCTCTTTTGCCAGTCAGTTTCAATTGTGTTCTGAATATTTCTCCCATTGATAAATGTGGAATACCCAGCCTTTGCGATAACATGCCGCCTACGGTACTCTTGCCTGCACCTGGAAGACCAAGCAATAGTATAACTCCCCGCTTCTTGGCCAACTCCTTATGATCGTTCTTTTTGGCAACATACCGCAGCTTCTTGTAAACCCGCCTAAGCCGACGCGTTAATTTATCCACGACTGGCAATTCATTTTCATCCATTGCCACTTCTATCAACCGACCCGAGGGCCTTGGGCCCTGATAGGTAATTGGCGGCAACGCACGCGCTAAAATATCTTCAAAAACTAAAATAGCCAGGGGATTCTTCTGGAGTCTGGCCTTTGTAAGCTCTTGCTCGATAGTCAAGCGTAATTGATATCTGTTGACCAAATCCCTGTCTTCCCCACTAAAAATATTCCGCAAAATATATAATAGTGTTTGGCTTTCTTCAGATAAAGGCGCCACGGAACAATAAAGTTTTAAAATAGCCGTTACATTTTCTTGATTCGCGAACCATCTGGTAAACCATCTAGATTGATATGTCCCTATAGTTTTTACGGCTTTAAGAATTAATAATCTCCGCTCTGGTTGCTGATTAAAGAATTCATCTAGCCACGCTTGAGAGAGATTATCAACAATGTCTGTGGGAAGCGGCTGCTGATTGACGACCATGGTCTTAATCGCGTCACAATAAGACTGTGCAAAATAAAGTCCTCTTATATCCGGAAGATAAATATTCTCTTGGAAAGAGCGTTGAATTATTTTAAATAAAGACGGATCAATCTCTAAAGCATCCATGGCTAATCTCGAGAGATACCAACGCTCATCCTCATCTTGAGAGTTAAGGTACTTGTCGTAAAAACTTCCGAGAAATTTTGCGGCTTCAGTCTTTTTGTTTAGGATTTCAAAATAATTAGGACACACAGGACTTGGAGTTATCACTTTCTCTGCGATCTGCATCAAAGAAAGAAACTGGAACAACGTCCGGGCAGAAACCCATGCGGACAATATTGCTTGAGCAGGAGTTTTATTCCCTGCCACAATATCCTTATGCCCTAGAACCTTGGCTAATTGATTGCCCCGTTTTTTATCTTCTTCCAATTCAAATAACTTAAATACAATCGTCAAATGCTTCTTAAACATTTCCCTGGCAGCTCTAAAAGCCTTTGCGTCCTCAGGATTGAATAATTGCTCCGCAAGTTTTGGCCAATTAAAATCTAATTCAATTTCTTCCGCCAAAGAGGCTGCAGAATTTCTAATTTCGGCATACTTCTTTTTCCCTGTATCTTCCAGCCTTTTGGCGCGGGCCTCATAGGCCATAGAGGATTCCTGTGATTCTTCCATTCCTTTAAGAGTATTAGAAAGAATAATATAAAAATCATCTTCCTTCCCATAATGCCATGAATCAAAATCGACGGGCCCCGGGGTGTTTATACGGCCCGATTTAGAAAGTCGGTTTTTAATTGTTTGTTCCATCAAAGCTGGCGCCCAAATGACCTTGGACTTAGCAAGACAGGTTGCGTCTTTGGCATATCCTAATTGCCGCAACCGCTGGACCAATTTATTCTTTGATTCTTTCAAAATCTCTTGCCCATTAGCGCATTCATTACTGAACTCTTCTAGAACCTCGTTTATGATAAAAATTTCATCGTCGGTAAGACTGCGGCTAGATTTGGCCGGATCTTCCAACCGTTTTTCGCTGGAATTAAAACTATTGTTAATCCTCAAGGGGTCTTGGGAAATTTTAGATGGTTTTGAGATACTCCTGCTTAAAGATGTCTTTGAACTTTCATCAGCGATGAAGTCGTAAGCTCTTGCTATTTCTTGAATCATTTGTTTTAAAGCTGGCGTAAAATGACATTCTCCTTGAGTCTTTTGAACTTCTCGGCGCTGAGGATCAAAAGCGGCAACGGCCCAGGCCAACCAACTTTTGACATCCGTATCAAAATATGAAGAAAAATTAGGCCCGATATTATCACAATGAAAAGCATCTCGAACCTTCTTGGCATACACTCGCAAGTGCTCGTCCTCCACAATTTCTGCCGCCAATGGCAATTCATAGAATACTTTCTCTACCCTTTTCCATTCGTTGTCTGTCCATATCACTCCCTCCCTCCACACAAGGGCATTTAAAATTCTTATGTAAATTTGTCCATAGTTCTTTTGTCTTAATAATTCTCGATTAATCGGTTCTTCGTCAAAAAAAGAAGAAAAAAAGAGATGTTTATGTTTAGGCAGAAGCCTATACTCTCCTGTCTTTGGGTGTTTGCACGATTGATTATTCTCAAGTGCAAAATTAAGAATATAATCAGGCAATCTCTTTTTTCCCTTAAAGAAATTAGCCACATCCCTTTGGCGAGGAGAATATTGTTTTAAAATCGAGTTCACCTTTTCAAGCAAAATATGTTTTTGTTCATCGCTGGGATTTTTAGGAAACGCATTGATTTCACTGGCCCAACGTACCAGTTCTTGATGTTCATTCTGCGGCCTTTTGAACATCAGCGGCAAACGCATGGCTTTTTGAACGCTCTTTGTAATGTCTCGCCAAGGCTCTGTCAAATCAAGCCCGCTCTCTAACCATATCTTGGCATTAATCAAATACTGATACATCAGCATGTATCTAACCCAAAGAACATTCTTAATCTGTTTTTTGTCAAAAGGAATGAGGCTAACGTCACATCGAGATTCAGGACCTTGAACAAGCACGCAATTATGCAACTCCATATAGGACGATTGTTGCTTAGGGTCGATGAAAAGATTATGAACTGTTCCAAACAATTCGAAAGGAACATCGCATTGTCCCTTGGGATCTGGCTTGTGTTTTTGTAAAAATATCGTCGGTTTATTCTTAAATTCACCAAGTCTGACACCATCGAGACCTTCCTGACGCAAAGCATCAATAAAAAAAGGAAGAATTTTGTCGATTCTCGACTGATAAGCAAATCTTGGAAGAGAATTCGGACCAAAAAAGAATAATTCCCCCTTACTATCGGCTAAAAATGCAATAGAAAAATCCAGGTCATTAAATTGGTCAAAAACAAAATGTTTCTTGCCTTCCGTCCCAACAAGATAAAAGTAATTCAAACTGCCACGCGCTTCAACAACAAAACTCCACGTCGGATAACATTTTGTTAACACCTTTTCAAAGATATCAAAAAGATTGACCTCTGGCCCGACATAACCGTCACGATATTTAAATACACTCTTAGGTAAAACATAGGCTTCACGCTCAATGAGGTTTCTTTTTATAAAAGGATCTTTTGCCTTGGCCTTTTGCGCTAACTCATCGGCGAAACTCTCTAAATCTTGACATTCTTCTTCTGTTAACCCCGCCAGATGACCGAATTCATGCAAAAGGGTTTTGACGATTTCTGCTTTTCTGCGAGGAAGAAAAAGATTGGGGCATAGGCACACGACATTATCTTTTAAAATGGCATAGCCCCAGAGATTAAACGGCTGAAGACTATCTTTGGCCTTGACGATTCTTGGTGGAGCGCGGCCTCTTTGGTTCTTGCCTGTTATGGCGCTTGAGAAAATATCAGCAACTTTTTTGGGCAATCGTCGAATTTTTATTGCCCTCAGAGCATCTCGCACCTGTTTCTTTTCAACATCAGAGAGTTCTTCAAACCCTAGGATTTCCAACGCCGCCTTAATGCTTTCCTCTTCGCTGACAGGCTCACTGCGGTTGCGCCTTCTGGGCAGAATCTGGCTTGTGGTTTTTGCCGAAAACATTTCCTCTTTGGAAAGATAAACCTTTCCTAAAGATTTTTTTGCTCCAAATTCAATAATTTCCATCTTCCTGCTTGGGCTGACCTCATCCTTAATATTCCTTCTAATCGTCACCGGCATCATCATGGCCAAGCCCATTTTAGACGCGGCCTTTATCCCCAACGCTGCCAGGACATGTGGGACAACAAAGAATGCTGACACGATTACGGCGACCATCACAAGGGTTTTAAACTTTAGATACTCGATAGGACTAACCGCTTGACTTTGCTTAAACCTCATTGTAAGCTTTAACCAAATCCTATGGAAATTACAAAACTGCGACAACTTATTCTTAAGCAAAAATATGAAATTAGTTTTCATGCGCAAAAAGAACGTGGTGAAGAAGACATCTCTCTCGAGGATATAGAAAATGCTTTTCTTTCTGGCAAAATTATCGAAAATTACCCTGAAGATAAACGGGGAGCAAGTTGCCTCATATTGGGCTTCTCGGGCCACGGGCCCATTCATATTGTATGCAGCGTATTGCACTCTGGTTGGCTGCGCATCATAACGGTTTATATTCCCAAAATGCCTAAATGGATAAATCCTCAACAAAGGAGTTAACAAATGCTTCAACATAAATATAGTGACTGTTCCTACTGCAATGGAAAAGTAAAACCCACCAAGATTACCCTTGACTGGATGCGCCATGAGAAACTTTATGTATTTGAAGGCGTGCCAGCTGGAGTATGCCAACAATGCGGAGAAAAATATTTTACTGCCAAAGTTGCCAAACAAATGGAATCTTCTATCCTCGCTAACGGCTGGAAAAAATTTATTAAGGTTCCTATTATTTCTTTCCCTCAAATGAGTGCCGCTTAAAGGTTTCTCTACAATTGCTAACGGCATCATCATGGCCAAGCCCATTTTAGACGCGGCCTTTACCCCAAAGGCCGATAGGATATGAGGAACAATAAAGATTGCACAAACAACCAAGAAAGCCATCTCGAGTGTCATTAAACTACGGGCATTGACAAATATGCCTCTCTTGACAGCATCCAAAATCAATGTAATAGTGCTTATTATTGGCAGCGTGACCTTTATTCTTTGCTTCTTGTGGGCCACATACCTTAATAAAGAGACCGAAAGGATTGTCTTATGAATCAACTTGGCCTTGTTTATTTTATTATTGCTATGATTGTCTCTATCTGTTTTGGTCTGATGCTTCTTAACGATCGCCAAAAAGCTAGAAAATCTCGACAATTGCCTTAACCAAATTAAGCTTAACGTAATTACCCCCGCGGCTGTTATGCAAAGCGTAGCCGCCGCGGATTTCCATAAACCTTTCTCATCCTTTGCTTCTTCTAAAAGAACTTTATCGTCCCGCGTTACCAGCTGTCCGGATTCTTTTCTCAACTTCACTTCTTTACCAACGAAGGAAACACTCCCCATGACCAACGGCAGCATGGCCATTCCAGCACCCGTCGCTGTCTTTACCCTTACGGCCTCCAGGATATGCGGGACAATAAAGTAGGACAGACCAACCAACGCCACAAGCATGGCCGTTTGCTGTCGATAACGACGGAAGAATATCCTGACTTGATTCCAAGCTTGCAAAATAAGTTCACTGGCCATCAGGGACAAAGCCACCCCTTCGGGAGTGACCTTGGCGCGGGAAGCTTCTTGAACGGCCTCTGGATGGACAACGGCTGCTTGGGCAGGGCTAGAACTGGTTGCGATTTCTTTTATCTTTTCTTGAATTTGTTCCGACAGGGTACGCGCAGGATCAAAAGCAAGATCCACAATTTTTGTCCCCACGGGAGGGGCGCGTTTTCCAACCGAAGCACGAAGGCATGCTAAATCCGCGGGCGATAGGTCATACTCACGGCCATTGCACGTCAAGGACGCCCAGACCCAGCCGTCATAGGACCATTCCACGGAAAGAAGCGGAGCCTGACCTATCTTCGATAACCCCGCGAGTTTCTGGGGCAAGCTTTGCACCGTCAACGCCAAACCAAGCTCCCTCACCCTCCTTTGATATTCCATCTTTCTTTTTTCCAGTATATCTTTTTCAATCTCCATGTTTCGTTCATTCCCTAAACCCACCCTCTTCATTTCTTCGCTATACTTTAAGATATCATTCTCCGCGGAAGCTATCTCTTGGAACCTTTTTAAACGTCCTTCATCATCTAATAAATAACTAGAATCTAATGCTAAGGCGCGTCTGTTTACAGCGCGCCAATATCGGACATAGATTAAATCAGTTTCAGTAAGATCTTTCGCACCCGTTTCGAAAAATTTATTTAAAATAGAAGCTCCTACGCTTCCTTTTGGAGTGACTTTATTAATGTAATATTTAGAACTCCATTTACTTAAAAATGTCCCCCTTTGGTCACGCACCCTTTCCCAAAGATATTTTTGGTCTTCCCCAGGACAATATGTTGATAAAACCTTAGCTGCTTCTGGCTTAAGTAATCGGAAATCATTATTTTCATAAATTAGTTTTGCAATTCGCGCATATTCCTGCTTTTCTCTGACTTCGCTACTAATCTGTGCAGTCAACTCTGGGCTCTCCAACACTCTTCCAATAATTCCTCCAATAGTTTCAGAGGCAGACAAAGGATTTCCTGCTTTTAGTCGTTCACAGGCACCTCCCATAATATTATATGCTACTATTCTTGCTTGTTCCCGCGCTTGCGGGGAGAACCATTTTTTCAAAAGCGCAATGTCCTCTTTAGATAAACCTTGGACTGGCGCGGCTGCTGGTTGAGCTAACGATATTGAAGGAGAGCTTGCGATAGCAGCCACAGCTTTCGACGTACGCTTTAAAAACAAACGGCGGGTCATTTGCGGCACAAACCTCATCAATCGCTCAAACCAGGATGGTGAAGAAACCTCAGACTCGTCACTTTCTTTGTCTTCGCTTCGTCTGAGGAATCGACGAAGTAATTCTCCACGGGAAAACTGTCGCACAGCTCGAGGATCAACGGGAGTCGTTGCGGGTGTAAATCGAACAGCCTTTGCCGCAGAACGCAGGCGTTCTAACGGGCCAAGGAGTATCTCCCGTCGAGTACGTTCCTCAGAACTCGACGCTTGAAAATTCTTAGATTTTTTCTCTTTGGTTTTTCGTCCTTTATCATTCCCATGATCCATCATCGCCGGCACAACAGAGGCAAGCAAGTTCTTTTCTTTCCAAAACCACCAAATATAATCCAATAGATACCCAATAAGAAAAGCCTTAAGGGTACGAGAATAGAAATACTTTTCATTGTTTCTGGCATGGATGGCCTTAGCTACCGCGCGCTTTTCACCTTGAGTAACCAAGCCTATGGCAGCTCTTTCTATTTCTCGTCGAAGATTTCCTAATGCAACTTGCTTAAGTGCTGATAGGTGGTGCCTGTCTATCCATCTTTTAACCAGATAACTGTATTCTATTTCCGGCAATAAAAATCCTCCTGGCTCATTCTTTTGCGAATTCCATCGAGAAAAGATAAATATCAACAATGAAGAAGCGACTCCTAAGCTAACAATGTTTGCGGCGTTTAATTCCAAAATAAAACCACTGATCAAGGTTAAAAAGATTCCCAGTATGCTTGCGGTTGTAATATTCTTTAAAATGGACTTAATCCCATGGTTAAGTGTTCTAAAACCCCATAAACATCCCCCCGCTGAAGCTTTATAAATTTCTTCCGGTAAAGGATAAATTTCATGTTCTTCCAGCGGAGCAATCCCCTCACCCACCAACCGCGCCAGCCCAAACATGACAAGAGATCCCGCAATAAGCACCGCTGTCGCGGTGGCCCAAATCCCTAAGACAGCTAAACAGATAAGCCCCGCAATCATTCCTAAATATCCAGGCCACCAGAAAAATTCAAATATCCACCTTGTATTGCGCTGCATGCCGGCTACAGTACGTTTCGAGATATTATTTGTTCCCGGGTCTCCAAACACTTTACTGCTGGTCTTTAAAAACTCCCTCTCAACCTTCTCGACAAAATTTAAACTTTTTCGATGCTGTTTGTGGAATGCCTCGTCGGCATTCTTGACTGCAATGACGCCCATCGGGATTATCGTCACAAGGGTCATGAGCAATGCCCCCATTAACACAAATTTTGAACCATTCTGTCGAACTTTAGGAGACGTAAGAGACAATAGTTTGAGGGCCCCCCATATTACAAAATAGTAAATAACCATGATCTTGATTAAATTCAATACTACAGCTGCCAAGATAGCTTGACATTGAATCAGGATCAAAAGGGCCCCGGAGGCCGCAACCAATAAATATAGACGATGATACGGAGTCATATCTACTCTAGGCAGTCCCAGATCCTCTTGCATTCCTCTACCCATTCGACGCATCCAAGGCCTAATCACAGAAGTCAACGGCCGGATGATTCTTTGTTCTATCCAATGATCGCATCGATCTATTTTTCCAAAAGGCTTAAATGTTTCCTTTTTCTTTATAGTAGCAATGACCGTATTATGAAAAGCAAACAAGGTCACAGAAAGTTTCATAAGAAACAAAAGTCCCCAGCCAAAAGAAAACGGCTGTAAAAAGCTCGCGCTTATGCCAAGCCAAATCAGATTACTGAACATGTGCATCAACATGGATATCCACAGTTTTCCTGTGGCCTCATATATCAACGCGTAAATTATTCCCACAACCATGTCCGCTACTAACTCCACAACGGTACTGTCGGCAAGAAAAACATGAATAGCTACAAACATCAAGGAACTAAGAGTGGTTGAAGCGGCAACTCCAAAATGAGGCCTTAAAGCAAAACGGTAAATTCCAAATCGGAAAAGAAACTCCTCAAGAATCCCCGCCTCGAGAACAACATCCCAAAGATTATATCCTAGGCCTATTCCTCTTAACCAATCCACCAATATACCCTCAAGAATCCTAGCGTCATAATACAACCACAAGGAAACAAAAATAATAATCAAAAGGGACATTAACTTCGGTCTTTTATTCTTGAAAGATAGCGATGGAAACTTATTCCTTAGACTTTTAAAATTAAAAGAATTTTGATAAGCATAGTAGACATTAACTGCCGCATGCGGCAGAACCAAGGCCGCAGGCACCCACCAAAAACTCGTTGAGCCCGCCGCATAGAAAATAACAAGTAAGGCTGTTGTACACGCGGAAATGAGGGATTTCTCCCATGAAAAACAAAAGGCAAGCTTTCGAGAGAAAGCATTGCCGGGGGCCACACGATAATGGCCAGGATTCCAGACCAACCACTGAACAGCAACCGCCACAACCATCACCGACGGCGCCAAGGCAAAGGGCAGGCCAAAGGCCAACATCAAAAGTGTGACCAGGCCGGTTGTCCCCATTAAGGACTCTATCCCGACAGGCTTTAAGAGCCTACGGACAAAGGTTGAACCGCTATAATCCTTCCACATCCCGCCTCTAGGTACATCTTCCGTGACAAAAGCTGGCTGTACTTTTAAGCTTAATGGTATGTCCGGGTTAAGACCATTTTCTCGAGGGAATTCCACTTCATAAGTATTTTTCGCCGTGTAGTTTATTTTTGCTTTGGGGCAACCTTCTTTCAAAAGAGTCACCGCTCCAGCAGGATCAGAAAGTATTATTGTTTTTCCATCATTATCTTTTTTATCCTCATACTGCTGGGTATGCCACAAAATCGCTAATGATCCCGCCGCCATCTTACGCGCAAGATTCTTCCCTAGGGATTGCCAAAACACATGCCCTGCCCATCCGCTATCATGAAGACCATAACTTAGCTTGAGTTCAGGGTCGGTTATTCTCGAATAGAATGGAGTATTGGATACCAAAATCCTTGCCTTGCCCTCATAAGCCTCTTGCCCATCAGGTGAAACAAGACCATTGACTTGACGCACTTGAAGATTAGGGATACCAGCTATTTTTTGAAGATTAACCCGCGCGCAAGCACAGGCTATATCGTTTATATCCGTCGACACAAAACGCAAATGGCTTGCCTTCTTAGGCCCTATAGCCTGATAGGCCAGCCAAAGCATGATGCCGGAGCCACAACCTAAATCAACCACCAAATCATTATCTTTAAGCGGATTCTTTTTAACAAAGCTACGTATCCTATCAATGACCCTTTGACGAAAGGGATAATCAGATTCGGATGCTTTCAGAGGATGATACACCGTTGGAAACACCACCATCATGGCTCTGGCATGAGGGGAATCTTTATTAAAGAAATTAAAAAATGGTAATATTTTCTTAGTCTTAAGCCATGTTTCTTCTATAAAACGCAAAAGTTCAATATCATCTATGTGTAATTTTTGCGTATATCCATCAATCTGAACATAAGACAAACTTACCATACCAGTTAGACCTGGGTTGTAGCGGTCTTTCGTACGCAAATATTGACTGACTCTATCATAATCATATCGGGCTTTGCGGGCGATCGCTTGCCAATCCTCTAAACTAGATCCTGGACTAAAAAGATGATAGGGAATATAGGCACTCGAAAAATCTGCCCCTGCAAGAATTCTGTTGTCCTTTTCAGAGTAAATCGCCAGCAGACGCCCATCATCTGAAGAATAAAGCAGTTTAAAAAGTATCTCTCCTGATGCTGTCCTTGGTTCATAGGCATAATTGCGAAGATGATTAATTCCGCTGACAACTGGCGATTTATAGTCTAAAGGCCCGACCTGAATGGTATAGCAATCTAACCTAAGAGTTTTATCCTGCTCAAAAGCCACCACCTTAGCTTGTGAGAGGGCAAAAAGTTCGATGATGTCCTTAGAAGGACAATCCTCCCCCTGCCAGGCCGGAAGCTTACTGTTTTTCTGTGATTCTAATGCCGTCTCCTTAACCTCAAAAATAACTGTGCTCATTCGACGTAAGGTTTTCTTGTAAGCTCTAAAATTATCCACTGTATGTACTCTGACCGCCGCGTCTTCCCCTGCTATTATTCCCCAAAGGATGTACTTCAAAGCTCTTAACACAAGAAATACCCTGTCGATTAACGTGGGTTTGCGTGTTTTGAGCGCCCTTCCCTCGTCGAAATAACCTATAAGCGTATGGGCGTTTACAAAGGACTTGATCATCAAAATTAATTTTTGTAATGGGTTGGTGTTGGACAAGCTTAATGTCGAAGTACCTGCGGCAGAAGAAACAGCAGCCAAAGACGGCGGGCCATGGGACTTTGGAAAGCTTAAATAATCCCTCTGTTCCCGTCGGGCTTCTTGCACAAAGACTTCTTGAACAGCCTCATCCCCCTTAAGGACCGCTTCTTGTAATCTCTTAAAACCTTCGCTGGTCATAGTCAGGGGACGTTCTTTCTTGGTCATTATTCTTTGCAACTTGGCCAAGGCAAGCTTCTCAAGTCGGTGTATCCCCTGACGCGTCATTCTCAATTTCTTTCCAACCTCCTCCAGGCTTTTTTCCTCCCCATCAGTGGGAATCTTTCCTCCATCAAGCCCAAAACGCAGCCGAAGGATTTCTTGTTCACGCAAATCGAGTTTAAGAAGTGATTCCTCCAACAACCTATTAGTATCCGCTTGTTCAACCTGATAAGCAGAAGTAGTCGTTTTAGTATCTTCTATTTCTTCGCTATACTTCGCTGAATCCTTTTCATCACCAATAGTATCATCCAAAGAAAGAGGTCTAATGCCTGCGGTGCGCATCGTAACAATTTTTTTCAGAGGCACTCCCATTTCTTCAGCCAGTTCTTCATTGGTCGGTTCGCGGCATAATTCCTCCTGCATCTGGAAAGATTTTCTCCTCATATTTGCTATCGCATCAACCATATGTACCGGAAGGCGGATAGTCTTTGACTGGTTGCACAAAGCTCTTTTAATATCCAGAATGATCCACTGACTGGCGTAGGTTGAAAACCTAGCCCCTTGAGGGTCAAATCGTTCAACCGCACGCATAAGCGAGATATTACCTTCACTAATTAAATCCAGCAAAGGCAGCCCACAATCCTGATAGTGACGGGCAAGCTTAACGACAAGCCGAAGATTCGCCTTAATCATCCGTTCTCGTGCCTGCTTATCTCCTTTTTGGATTCGTGCAGCCAGTTCAATTTCCTCTTGAGGCGTAAGCAATTTTTCCTGTCCGATTTCCCTCAAATAAATTGCAAGCGCCGATCGATCACCCCATCTCTTCCTGTCCTGTTCAATCCGTTCATCAATTTCTTCGATCCCATCCGACTCGGCGTTTTTTGATTCACTATCCGAAGGCTCGGATGGTGCGCCTAAAAAGTCCACCGCTCCAGCTACCAAAGCCACTACGATGAAGGCCGCCATCATCGGATGCGTCAATACTGCCTTCCAAACCAACAACACCGCCTTAAAAATCCCCATGATCACGGCACTAAATAGTATCAAGACCGAAAAAGGCTCATAACATTTAGCTTCACCCTGACCTTTTGCTTGTGGCCTTTCACGGGGCTGGGCTTGATTATATCCGTGGTCTAAGAGCTGACGAATAAACCATTCATGCTTCATACGATCATCCATCTTTACCTCTTTTAGAGCAGGGTCTTTAGCACTTATCCTGGCACATTTGCCATACATTCTTTGAATGATCCTAAGCCAATCTATGGATACACTCCAATTTTCGTCAAACCATTCTTTCAACACCCGACGGACAATAGCATGGCTTCCCATACTCTTATCTTTTGGATCATACCAAAACTTCTTCCAAGTTTGCAAACCCGCCTCTTGCATACAAAGAACCTCTGCCCCATAAAAAAACCAACCATCGCTCATAACTTCATTAACTGAATCAATCGGATGACAGTAGTAACGAATGGGAGGGTAATCTGGCCTTTTGAAACCTGTCAAGCAACGGCTCACATGGTGTCCGTATTCATGGGCGAACGCCATCAATATCTCCGCGGCAGGATAACGCTCAAAAAATACTCTGGGGGCTGTAAAATCATCATGGATCCAATGATCTCTTATATCCTGAGCTGTAATTCCTCCATGAGTGACAATAACCTCACACACCTTCCAGAAAGAATCCTCGTCAGTCAATTTCGTCTGAGACCACAGCTTTCTCACCCACACCATGGCCATGGCCTGAAACATCACAGCCAACGGCACCCCAACGGCATTTGCCATATCCGCTACAGGTCGATTAAGCGCGCCGGGATCAAAGACTATCTGTTCAACATTCATCCAAGCATCAAGACCGAGTTCTCTTGCTTTGTCCTGATTAATCTGCGCTAAAAATCCAAGCGCAATCACCCTTAAAACAGAACTGACCTTTCTATCTTGTGCCACCTCAGCTAGAAATTCTTCATCCTTTTGCAAAAGCCGAAGGAATATATATTGAGCCCCCCTCGAAGTGGTTTGCCTAAAGGCCTTGACAATGACTGATCTAAATTCCTCCTTGGCAAAGGCCGCGCCATTTTCATCAAGGGCATCGGCGACCATGTCTTCGTTCGCAAACCGGTCTACAAATATTTCTGGCACTCCACACGCCAAATATTCAATCCAAGCAGTAAATGAGCTCATGTCCTTGCTCAAATGATCCATCATCTCTAAGCATGGTCGTCCAATAACATCGGATTTACGGCAATGAGGCTTAGCACTGTAGGCATACATCCATTGGAGTGTCGCGGGTATCAATTGGGCCCACCCATAACGCCTAGCCAAATAATGTACACAACAAAAGGCATCAAACCCTCGTTGTTCGTCCGTATACGCCTCTAGAAGTTCTTTGGCAAATAAAACCGCTTCATCCTTAGTCAATCGGTCCAAAGAGTCCTTCAAAGGTAATCGTGGAGGCTGAGAGTTCAGTAACCACGAAGCCTCAACTAAAAGCTGATCATTACGTTTACCTCTTGGAAGTATCTGCTCTAATAGAGATTCTTGCCTTCTCACATAATTTTCATCTGCTGATTTTCCCTCGATCGCTGCCACGACCCCGGGATAGAGCTCTGGCCGGCCTTGGGCTTTTCTCCTTTGGTTCTCACCAAACCGACGATTATTTTCCTTGTGCATCGCGAAAGCCAGTTGATACTTCCCCTGGTCATGTAAAAAGATCCTTTGTCTTAATTCCAAAAGTTTGACTCTGTCTTGCTCGGCATGGTCATCAATCCATTTGTCAGCTTCTTCCCAATACGCATTTTTCTCTAATTTCTCGTTGTTTTTATAAAATCTTTTTTCTTCCTGGGGAGATTGGACTAATAAAATATCTTCCGCTTTTTGCTCATACTCCCGGGCTTTGTCATTTAGCCCAATGCTTCGACTAAACTTCGCCTGCACTATCAATCTGTCATATTTCTTCCTTAACGATCTGGTCATGGCGGGGGGGACGCTGTCCTTAGTCTCGTTCTTTTGAACACGCGCAATATCTTTTGGGAACATTCCATAACGCGGCCATCCAAAGGCCTTTATTCGACGGCCTACAGTTTCCCGGGAAACTCCCAGTATTTCAGCCGCAACATTTAAATACCACCCGGCTTTCCGTAATGCCTTTAAAGTTTCTTTTTTCTTCCTACCCCTGACGCTCCTTCCGCAAAGCTTTTCTCTGCTCCTCAGCATCCCTTCTGATACTCCTAGCATCTTGCTCAAGGCTTTATTACCAGAGTTATTGGTATTCAAGGCGTTTCTAATGATTGTTTCACGAAGATCAAACCAATGAACGATCGGACTATTAAGAATTTTGATTGCTTCCGGGTCTTTATGGGAATCAAACAGTTTTCTAATTGCCCTCAATGTTTTTTGCGCTTCTTTAAGACGTTTCTTGTCTAAACCTTTGTCCCGAAAATTTATATCAGGATAGCGCGCATAAATACCTTTATGCCACAGCGCTATAAGATTTCTTCTAGATGGATTTGATTTTGTAAAGAACATCCGTGAGCTAATACCCATCTTTCCCGCGGCCCCGACGACATTCCCTTGGGCTTCAACAATCGCCTTTAAACAAAGAATGAACCTGATCTCAGGAATCTGCAGCGGCGAGGCATATTTGAAACCTGCGGGGACAATCGCGGAAGAAACATCTAACGCACTTTTCTTTTGAGCCGCGTTAACGGCCTTCTCTCCCACCCCGCTTGTCATTGACAAAGCTGCCGCTGCTACTATCGCAACGCCAGCCATTGGATGCGTAAGCGCCGCATGCCAGGCTAACAAAGCCAGCTTAAAAAGCGCCGTAGCGGCTAAAGAAATCAGCCCTAGGGCTAACAAAGGCTCAATGCCTACTACCCCTGGGGATAGGGTTTCTTGATATGGCCTCTTAATCCCCAACCTCCTCATGCGTTTATGTACATTAGAAGAATGAATCCCTAAAATTTGGGCGGCTTTCTTTACATTCCAATTGGTTTCACTCAATGCCTGTATGGTTCTTCGCTTTTTCTCTCTATCTCTCAAGACATAAGAGCTATTACCCCCCTTTGATGCTCTTCTATATATTTTGTCTTTTGAAACACCCAGTCTTATGATGCAGAGTTCAACATCTCCTTTTTCAGACTCAAGAGCTTCCCGCAACGTTTTATCTTCAACCATCCCCCAAGAAGAAAATTCTTCTTTAAGAAATGCCATTGCCTTTTTTTGATTACTGCTAGAAAAATAAGCTTCAAGGGCCTTTAGGGTGCTTTGAGCCCGCGTACAGCGCAGTCTATTTAAACTAGGATCATCATGACCAGCGTCTAAAAATGTCTTTGCCCATTGTGCGATTAAATTTCTTCTTCTTATTTCAGTTGTTTCTTTAGCAAATCTTTTTGAATCAATCCCCATCAATTCCGCTGCTTTACGTACCTTTCCCCCAGACTTGACCAGCGCCTTTAACCATAAAATAAATTTAAGTTCAAAAAGTTGGAGAGGTTCAAAATATTTAAAATCTACAGGAATAACTGGTTTCTCCTCTAGCCTTGTCGTTTTGCTATCCCGCGGCGCCATGGCCGGGGTCTTGGCAAACGGGTGGAGTTTAAGGATTTTTTCGTCTTTCGCGTCGCGCGGCCAGGTTGGATTTGCCCTTAAAATCGCGGCGATATTATGCCCAGCGTGATATCGATACCGCGCATAAAAATTCAAAGAATTCTCATTTTTAAACATTTCAAGAAATTCTTGTTTGTCCTCTTTGGTAAGATCTATAACCCTCCCTGGAACAGCGAGGTCTGCCTTCTTGCCCCTATGGAGTTTTAATAATATCCTCAACGCCTCGTAATGATTTCTTGCTCTTGAATTGCGGATAATTTCTTCTTCCCTGTAGGCCTGATCAAAAACCTTTACCCGCCAATCACTGCCAGCCCCTTGCTTGAGTGCCCCTGCCAATCCTCTGCAATAATCATCCCCACCTGGTCTGACCACAAGCGGATCACTATTGAAATAAACATCCTCCCAACTGTTCGCCCGTCCATAGAAAATATCTAAATCAAGCGGGTCTATTTCTTCCTCGGGAATCATCAGCCATGGAACATCAAGAAATTTATAAATTTTCATCATGATATCTGTACAGCCTATAGAAAGATTTCTTGTCTTTTCAAATAAGCCCTTAAGCGCTTTGATTTTGACCTTAGGCAATAGGCTCAAAGACAAGAGCACGCCAAAAACACTGACAATCTCAAGAATAAAAATGAGAATCCCAGCTCTAAGAAATATCGGACGAAGAACGATGCGGGAGAAAACGGAAAATAGATTATAGAGAAAGTGAGCAAACGCGTTGCTTAAAAGAACACTTAAGACGCCCGCAAGCCAGAAATTCCCCTTAAACACCAGCCAGCCGACAATATAATTAGGCAAGAAAAACATCGTCAGAAGGATAAATACAATTCCCACGCCGCCCCATAGTTTTTGCTGCCATGTTTTAAACCTATGGATCTTAAAAAATCCTATCGGATTAAAACCAAAAGGAATTTCAAGCCCCCAGGCAAACGTCAGGGCAATCACCCATCGCGGCAGCCAATATAAACCTACGGTACGTTGGACAAAATGAACTGTACTAGGCAGAAGCAACACGACCCCTATTTCATTTTCTAATATTTCCTTAGCCCTTCGACCAAGCCGGTCTTTGGCCTTAACCAAGGCCTCTTTGCCTCCTTCAAGCCTCAATACCCATGAAATGATATAGTCTTCGTTTTCCGCGCTTTCGAAATTAACTAAAATCTGTATCAACCCTTGGATGTCCTTTTTATCTCCTAATTCATTAATCCGCGCTATTCCAACCTGCTCTTTCGGATCCCTTGCCTCTTTGTCTTTGACAATCTCTCGATGAAGAACATCTTTGGGTTCTGTTGTGCCTAGGTCAATCAACGTTTTTATAATCCACACTATTAATCCTAAAAGGCCCGAGAATATTAAAGCATCTATTAAATCAATGTTTCGTTTCCCTATTTCAGCCGCTTCGTCCCAACCAAATCCGCAGGTTGCGCAAATTAGCCCTAAGGCCGCTATGAGCATGGCCGGGGCCCTTAACGCCAACAAGGCCTCTGACACAACCCCTCTGGTCTTTTGGACAGTGCCTCCATCGGCCGTCTGTCTTTGCGATAATCTTTTTGTGGCGTTTTCTAACGCTTCTGCAGCCAAGGCATTATATTGTCTAAAACTGACCAAGGCTTTGGCTGTTTCTTGAATGACGAGGGGATTTGTTTCTCTCTCAAGCTCCTTACAAAGCTTTAAAGAAATCTCTTGGATCCTTTCTTTAATATATTCAATCCTTTCCTTAGGGTTATTGGGCGTTGCTAATTCTTCTGCCCAGCATTGAGCGACCCTGGAGAGATATTGCAAGCCAGCAGCCTTGACATGGCCTTTCATATCCGGTGTTGTTACTATCCCAATGGCGGTAGAAAGGTCTTTCTCTTCCTGTTGTATTCCTGGCAAATCTTTAAAATATTTGAATAGCCCGCTAGGATCCTGCCTCTGTTGGAAAGGATTCGATGTTCGAAAATCGCGTATGTGTGAGGGAGGCTCAAGTCTTTGCTCAAGCTTTTTCTGACGTAGTCTTGCTTTATCTGCTTCTTCAACTGTCCTTCTGGGATTGTCGCCTTTTAAAACCATTAATTCTATCTGACTGGAGGATGGAGGTTTCGCGCGATATCTTCTCTCTGGCGGACCTCTGTTACCTAGACCATCGCCTTGGGTGCTCAACGCCAATACCACCACTGCCCCAAAGGCCAAGGCCAGCATCATCACCCCTTGAATGCTCATCGTGCCCAACATGGCCGTGGCGAAGATTCCGGTAGTCTTAAAAGCCAGCATGCGAAGAAAAATAAATACTCCAAAACCGGCTAAAACAACCATGCCTATTAAATCTATTTTTCCAAGCCCAGCTGGCGCGCCTACAACTTCCCTGCGCGGATCAAGCCTATTTTCTTCTGGGACTTTCACACGCGCGACGACTCCTTCTCTATGCCACACCATCAAAGGATTAGCGCTATCGCCACCCTCAACTGTAATATGTGCCCTATTGTCTACATTGATTATTGGCGCAGATGGGTCGCTGTCGAGCACAAAGCTCTGCTGCCCCGCGACTGGTTTAGAAATCATTATATTCCCATGACATTTCGCGTCTTTTATAGATTCAACCCTAAGGGCTCCCATGCTGTGCAGATAATCTTGTTGAGATAATCTATTAAAGTGAGCGATGACATGACGTCGATTAGCGTTTAATAATTCAAATTCATCAAACAACTCTTCCATCAAACCAAACATCGCCATATTATGAATCCAGTTAAAAACCAAGGGTTTTTGTTGGGCATAAGCCAACTTTTTCACAAAGTCAAGCAGTCCCTTGGCATATTCCGGGAAATCTTTTTCATGTTGGATATGAATGTTAACCACCATGCCTTGACCATCACAATAATTATCAATCGTCATGACCGGAAGTATATTGTGCGTATCGCTAAATAATTCATACCTCCGCCGATGGATCAAATAGAACCAATTATCTTCTATCCAAATCTTACCTACGCCATATTTTTCCCATAACCCGCCCACGCACCCTCCCAAAGATTGGCCCTCATAAGCTTCAGGACAATAAACCATCCCCGCGGACAATAACACATGATTTGGAATGTCTCTCCAATTACTAAGCCTTATCTTTCTATTACTCGTTGTGGCCGGTATCTTTCCATGACCCGTTGCGGCTGATAGGGCAACGGCAACCACCATCAATAAAAATGCCCCCAACAGGCCATAAAAATGATTGGCGGACACGCTAACCACAGGGTCCATTGTTCCTCTGCAGCCAACACACAACCAGACTAAAGGTATAAAAATGATCGCGATCACTTTTCCTCTAAGATATCTTCTTAATTCTTCTCGAGCAGGCTCATCCTGGTATTTGCTTTGTATAACTTGATACTGCTGGGGAGTCATGATCCTAATATAGTTATCTACTCCCATTAACACCACCTCTGGCGCATTAAGCAGCTCTTTGACCTGCGCGGGGAAGGCTTTTTCCAATTCTTCAGACAATACAATTTCCCCCGAAGCTTCAAGCGTCAGTTGGACACTGTCTGCCAAAACATCTTTAGGCCCCGTCATTTTTTGGAAAGAGGATAGGGCCCTGTGCGGAACAAGTATCAATATCCCTTTAGGTAAAAGGTACGCGTGCATGAGAAGGTCTGTCTTTATCTCGCTAAATAATCCTCTGGGCAAAAGGAATCCTCTTGCTGTAAGGGGAACAAAATATTTTCCTGAAAAATATGGAGTATTTTCTTTTACCAAGGACGGCAAAGACGTACGTTCTTCTCTTAAAACCGGCACCATCGCCCGCACGCCCACGAAAAGGGGTTGCCAGGAGGCGATACGCGACCGCAGAGGACGGTGATTGTGCGCATAATGCTTCATATAATATTGCAAAAATTCCTGGTGGCCCTTGGTCACCCGCAAAGCTTCCTTAGCAACGTCTATAAAAATTTGATCAAACGAACGGCCTTCCAATGATTGTCCCTTTGTATATTCTCTAAAGGCTAAACTTTGGACAAGTTGATCTATTTCTTCAAGAAGCGCTACAATTTTTGCAATATTGTCTATCGCGTTTTGTACAGCGCTATCCACCAACATTCCTTTATACCCAAGAGAATACTCCTGAAATTTACCCTGTCTATATTCACCAATAATACTCTCGAGTTCTTCATTCAATGTATTAAGTTTTCTTATCGCTTCGCTAATTTCATGGTCAGCCAATCGCCCATCAAATGTTTCTTTTAAAAACCACAATTTCCAAATTAAGTTAATCGTGTCGCCATAAAATTCAGAATTAATCGACAACACCGCATAACCAATAGCTTCCATTGATTGAGGCGCAACATGCAAGGCAGAAAAAGGAACAGACTGGCGGTGGATATACAATTTAACGACTTCTAAAACCTGCCATCCATCGGATGTCTTTCTCAACGCTGTTTTTGCAAAATTTTCTAAGTCTCTTAATTTAACTAAATCTTTAGTTTCAACATTTCGATGAACAGCCCTTTTATGCGAGTCAAAAATTTGAGGCCAAACTTCTCTAGGGAAGATACGTAACAGAATAAATTTAATACTTTCTTGAATCCGACGGGCGATCTTGCGAAGTTCGAAACGCAGGTTAAAAAGGCAGTGAACAATAATCGCCGCGACCAACCCCAACTTGCTTCCCATTGAGCTGCCATAACGTTTCAAAAGGAATTCTCTACGGCTGTTAATTTTGTCTCGCAAACTTTTAAGCTCAGCCCGAGCCCTTTCTTGGTCTTTCTCATCTTTCAACTGCTGGATGATAGCTTCATGTTTCTTAAGCCAATCTTCATCAGCTAATTCCCCACGACCCTCTTGATAGCCCAAATGTATGGGCCATTCTTCATTGACAGGCGCTTTGATGAGGGATATATAACGTTTCTTTAAAAATCCTGCCGCCTTGTATTCTTCAAATATTTCCGGCAACATGGCGGGAGAGTCCGTTTTTCTTTTAGAAGTCTCTCGATGGGCAAACACACGCTTCCAACTCAATACCATAGGTGCGATAAGCCCGTGTACCATCAGCGCAAAATATTCAAATCGAAAGATCTTTTTAAGGATGAAATAAAGTTTTTGCTGTCGGATAAGTGTTGAACCTTTTTCGTGCATAGCCCAACGGTTATAAAGGCTGAACAATTGGCCAATAATGGCCTCACTGGAGGCGCGCAACTCAAGGGGCATCACCTGAATGGTAATATTCTTTAAGATCGACCACGGACGGCTCATCAAATTCATCTCTCGACGACGACTTTCGACATCGGCATGGTTTTTACCCTCAAAGCTTACAGTCCTAGCCATTGCCTTAGAAAGGATCCAGGCAAGGATGAAGGTCTGTAAAAGCACCCCTCTAATTAACGAACCAACAGGCGCGATTAAAACAAAAAAGCTAAATACAATAAACCCTTTCATGATGGAATACTTGACAGCACCTATCACGCCATCCCATGTGACGGCTCTGTTACTGCTTCTTTTGGCCAAGGTATCGGTCACTAAACCAAAGACAACATTAATGGCTGTGGTTTTCCATATTACGTCCCAATTCATAAATGTAGCTTTAAAAGACGCAACCCAGATATTAATGATACCAACCGCCGGTTTCATAGATTGTTTGGGCATGAATCCAAGCGCATAGACCACGTAAGCCATTAATCCTATAACAATGACATTAAATAAATAACTTCGCGGCAAAGCCAAAACTCCTTTTTTATTCATAAAGAATATCCACATAGCAATCAATGCCGCCACAATTAAAGCAGTCCATGCCTCACCTGAGCAACCCATGCCGAAAACAAGGAAGATTACAGCTAATGAAGCAACTGCTAGGCTTCTCTTTAAACCTTCTGCTGAACCTTCAGCCTTGAGTGCTGTAGTGTTCAATGGAGTCTTGAAACCTTCCAGTGGAGCCTTCAGTGGAGTCTTATAGCTTTCAATTGGAGTCTTGGAGTCTTCTACTGGCCTTTCAACCTTGAGTGCTGTAGTCTTGATTATTTCTGTGTTAGCATTTGCCTGAGCGCCCATCATCACAAGCCCTGCCAAGATAAGTCCCCTTAGAAGCATTATTGGCCGCGCGAGATACTGTAAAGAACCTTGCTTTAAAGCTCTCCCCAGCTTCAAATCTGCTCCAAAAACAGCCCCCCAAAGGACTATCATATTTCCTAAAATAGCCATGACCCAAGCTATAGTTTTCCCCTGATACAAGAGTCCAAAAGGCATAAATGCGCCAATCAAGAAGGCTCCAATACCAATTAACGAACAAACAATCCCCAAAGACAAGCCCCGCAATGATTCCTTCTTTTCTAGCTTTTCTTTGCTGAATGGATCCAAAATCAAGAAAAATATCCATGAACAGCCAATGGCCAAATCAGCCGCCACAAGATCCATATATTGAGGAACATACTTCCATCCCAAGGCCAAGCCACTACCCCAAATAAGTAAATTCAATAAATAACTCCTGGAAAAGTTTCTTAACACATAGCCCAGTTCACTATTCTTGCCTAAAGCGGAAAGCTTTTGATTTCTTTGGTCAATCTTGTGTTGAATATAGTATTGGGTGACCATTGCGCCAATTGTAAAGAAGCCTTTGTCCACTAAGACCTTAAAGAAAACGCCTTGTTGAACTTGGTTTAATATCGGATACCAAATGATAAATACAGCACCACCCCAGAAGGCCATGCCATAGATGGTCCAAAGGGCCACTTCCTTCCATTTGACTGGTTCCTTGAGCATGACCCATTTGAGCGTATCCACAATGAGTTTCCCTAAGAAATTAGCGCACCCTCCAAGCAGGATACCGGCAATAATTCTATGTTCTTGGGATGAATGAATAAATTTCAGGTATTGGTCCCCGTGAGCTATCGACTCCCCTATCGTGAGAGCCCCTAGCAAAAACACCGCCGTCACCAAAAGCCATTTTATTTTTTGCAAATTGTTTATGATTATCTTTCGAAATATCACTCTAAAAGAAATCTCCTGGTTTGGCATCACTATCAACAAAACCCAAAGGACATTGCTTAACCCTAGCGGAATTAAATTCACAAGCAAAGCATGACCAGTGATTTTGGTAGAAATATCATGGTGTTTTCTTAAATACCATTTAACCAATGGATAGCTCAAGATTCTAATGGCCGGAGAAAGTAACAATAACCAAATATTGTTAAAGCCTAAACTATGATGCACCACAAGATGGGCCCCGTAGATTATTACCAGCAGGTTCTCCAATTTGCTAGCGATATACATAATGCCGCTTAACTGAATTGTAATTTTCAACTTCTTGGAATCTATTTTTGAGTCGGTATATTCAATGATTGTGCGGTTGGCTTTATCAACAATCTTGTGATACAACCCCGTTAAATTAGACTCCTTATGAGCATAATACCCATTAACCAGCGCGTGCGGCAGGACAAGGGCGGCAATGATCCACCAGAAACTGGTCATTTCAAACCCATAGGCCAAAAATAGCATGACAGTCGTCAACGTAGAAATAAAGCTTTTCTCCGAGGAATAACAAAAACTTAATTTTTCACTTAAAGTTTTATAGGGAGCAAACCATAAATGGGCGGGATTCCAAAAGAACCATTGGAGCAGCAAGGCAATGATCATATGCGGCGGGGCCAGTATCATGGGCAGGTTAAAAAATAAACTCCCTTCCCACGCCATGAAGGTCACTATCGCGCTAAGGACCCCTGATTCAAACCCGACAGATTTAAGCACCCGCACCCATGGCGAGCCTTTATACTCCATCCACATCCCGCCCTGTTGTTGCGACGGTGTGGTCGAAGCATCTATCATTCCAACCTTCATATCCGGGCGCGTCTCTAAACCCTGTGCCGTCTTCCCTTGACGCTTAGAAGCGGCCATGATATTCTTTAAATGATGAAGAACGAAAAGATAACAGACATACACCGCAGACATCCCCATGAGTGGCTTTTGATTGCCGTTGATAAAACCGACCCCCGCACGAAAACGGCGATATCCGGTAAACTCTTGGCCCACAGTCACCTTAGAGACGTCATCTATAAGAAACTTATTACCGTCAAAACCAAGCGCCCCACCTTGGTGGATTATGCCAGTTCTCGAAGAACCAAAAACATTGCTGTAATTTTTATTACCAATGCCTAAATATCCGCTTAAATTTGATTCTGGAGTTGCCATCTTTGAAGTAACCTTTATTGGTAACTCACGCCAAATCCCTCTTAAAATGGTGCTGGACACTGGAGCAACCTTATCGACCATCCCAAGGGAGGCCGCAATGGCCATAGGTTGCGACCCCGTTAAAGCCAAAAGAAGAATTGAAATGATCACCGCAAGCGGTACAGAATACGTTCCGGTTGTTCTAATCCCTCGGATGATTTGGCTTGATTTTGAACTTAAGAATGTCGAGATGATTTGCCACAACCTACCTACCCAGTCAACCGTCTCCGGGCTTCTGGGACTTAATATCCTAAAGAAATTCAATATCCATCTTAAATTCCTAGATAACTTCATTGAGATTGTGCCCCATAAATAATTTTTCTCTTTAGCAGCATAATAACTATTCACCAACGCATGCGGTACGACGAAGCAGGCAATGACCCAGCCAAGGTTGGTTAAGCCCAACGCGTAGGCCAATAACAAAACCACACTTGTACATCCGGAGATAATCAATTTCTCAGTCGAATAACAGAAGGATAATCTTTTAATGAATGATTTATTCGATGGGGCAACCCACAAATGGGCGGGATTCCAAAAGAACCATTGGAGCAGCAAGGCAATGATCATATGCGGCGGGGCCAGTATCATGGGCAGGTTAAAAAATAAACTCCCTTCCCA
>Ga0118677_10001092_pt1 | contig 58232 bp, 48 predicted proteins | sample AliMusrvi5mmetaG_FD_86154 | JGI IMG/M metagenome (GOLD analysis project Ga0118677, IMG submission 86154)
GTTTTATCCATGTCTCCGAGCGGAAACAGCGTGTGGGCAAGCTGATCCTGGGTGAGAGTATACAGGACGTAGCTCTGGTCTTTCGTGCGGTCTTTTCCGCGCTTCAGGAGATATCGGCCGGTAACCGGATCGCGTTCGATCGAGGCGTAATGACCGGTGGCGATATAGTCAAAACCGAGGACGAGCGCTCGCTCGATGAGCTTGTCGAATTTGATGTAATGATTGCAGTCGATGCAGGGGTTGGGCGTCTTGCCCTCGAGATAGGTCCTGACGAAGTTGCCGATCACCTTTTCGGCGACGGTGGTGACCATCTCTTCCACCATGTCCGCCATCACCTCGAAATCGGCATAGGCGCGGTAGATTTCCAGCATGGTGAACTCCGGGTTGTGACGGCGGGAGACGCCTTCGTTGCGGAAGCTGCGGTTAAGCTCGAACACTTTGTCAAACCCGCCCACCAGCAGACGCTTTAAATACAGCTCCGGGGCGATGCGCAGGAAGAGGTCCATGCCAAGCGCATTGTGGTGCGTCTTGAAGGGGGTCGCCGCCGCGCCGCCTGCGATAGGCTGCATCATCGGGGTTTCCACTTCCAAAAAGCCCCGGTCCTCCAAAAAACGCCGGATTTCGCGCACGATGGCGATCCGCTTCTTGAAGACCTCCTTGGATTCCGGGTTGGCCAGCAAATCCAGATAGCGCTGGCGGTAGCGCGTCTCCACGTCGGCGAGGCCGTGCCATTTGTCTGGCAATGGGCGCAGCGCCTTGGAGAGGACCGTCAGCTTGCTCACGCGGATCGTCGGTTCACCGGTCTTGGTGATGAAACACTCACCCTCCACCCCAAGGAAGTCCCCCATGTCCAGAAGCTGGAAGATTTCATAAGCCTCCGGCCCCACCTCTTTGGCGTGGATGAACACCTGCAAACGCCCGGTGGAGTCCGTCAGGTCGAGAAAATGACTCTTGCCCATGTCCCGGTGGGCGGTAATCCGGCCCGCGATGCGTTCATGTCCGCCTTCTGCGAAGCGCACGCGCACCTCGGCGACGGAACCGGTGAGGTCAAAGCGTTGTCCATACGGGGCGACGCCTTTTTCGCGCAGGGTGAGCATTTTTTGCCGACGGGTTTCAAAGAGGGCGTGGTTTTCTTCCATATTCGTAAAGGGAGGCAGTCAAACAGGCCCGGCGCGGAAAGTCAAAACCCGAGGCATTAAAGTGCAGGGCTCACGCATCAAATGCATTTCACCACGAAGGACACAGAGGGCACGAAGGAAAGATGCAAGTTTTTTTCTTTTTATCCTTCGTGCCCTCTGTGTCCTCTGTGGTGAATCCTCTTCTTTTTTGGATGCGTGAACCCTGCATTAAAGTGTGAAGCCCATGAAAATTGTTTTTGACAGCTGCAATGCGGGCGCGTAAGGCTAGTTGCACTGTCGATCCAAAGTTCAATACACCCCCCATTTATGAAGAAATTCGTTCTTGCTCTGCTTTCCGCCTTGGTTTTTGTCTCGCCTGCTTTCGCGACTGTGGGGGGGCCATGGAGTGGCGGCATTCCTGGCAATACCACCACAGTGAACCCATCCAACCCTCTTGGAACCTTTCAAGGAACTATCAAAGGGAAAAACTTTACCGGGCTGATGACTTTCGTATCCGGGACGAATGGTGGGCAAGTGGTTGTTTCCTCCTCCACTGCCAGGACTAATTGGAGCGGCTTTTCCCTGAGTGGCAGCAACGTTAGTGTAGCAACTATTGATGCACTGTTGTATATCGTTACCACAAAAACTGTCGACACGACGGGGTTTGGCTCCTTCTTTTTCGAAGGCAAGTCAGGATCGATAAACCTGAACTGCCTCGTTGATACTGGAAGCAGGAGCATCACCGGAATGGTTGAAGGTGCTGGCTCCCGGGCGCAGTCGCTGATTTTATGGAAACCAGCCACCTCAACGACGCCTTTGACGATGTATACCGTGGATGATGAGCTTTATATGGACGGCACTTTCAGTGCGAAATTATCTTCCAATTGGGCGGCCAATAGTTTCAGCGGCAAAGGATATTTGGCGGTTACAAAATTCGACGCTGCCGCAGCCCAGGCGGATTTGAATGCCAACAGCAGTCTTCCTGTGATAGACCATATTGTTACGGTTCCATTGGCAATCAAGGTTTCTGGGTTGAAAACATCCGACTCCGTGCCTTCGACTTTCACGCCTCCCTTGCTGACTCCAACTTTGCCATCCGTCACTGGAACGACGACCGTCTTCTGATAATTAGCGTGGGAATTATTACCGCCTCTTTCCCTTCCCGGAAGGAGGCTCTTTGCAGTAAAGGGTTTACCCTGATCGAATTGCTGGTGACCATTGCTATCATTGGCATCTTGCTAACCCTGAGTGCTCCCGAACTTGGGACGTTGCGGGAGAGGGCCGAAAAAGTGGTTTGCATGGGCCATCTCCGTTCACTGCATTGTGCCTTGGGGGCCTATGTGAACGATAACGAGCAGTGGCCGCAACTGCCGACAGACAGCACAGGAGCGGAGGTGGAACTTTCACGGGCACAGGAGAATCAATTCTGGCTCGATGCGCTCAGGGATTATGGTGTGACAGAGAAAGACTGGAAATGCCCCACCCTGACGCGTTTGCTTGGAACGGATTCCAGTGCAGCGGACTCAGACGGTTTCCAATTGCACTACGATGCCGCCGATTTTGACGGCAGCCCAACGACCCCCAGGAAGTGGCCCGGACAGCCTTGGGTGTGGGAAAAAGCAGATGTCCACCACGGCGGCACTCTCATGATTCGCGCCGATGGTGCCGTGCAAACCCTCCAATCCGCCTTTCCGGCTGCCAGCAGTAATTAGAGCGGCTCAAGCGCGCATAACCATGCCAGAGCCTGCTGGATCGCCTTGCCGCGATGGCTGAGGCGGTTCTTCACTTCCGCGTGCAGTTCGGCAAAGGTCTGCGTTTCCCCCTGCGGCACAAAAACGGGGTCGTAGCCGAATCCTTCCCTGCCTCTCGGCTTGTCAATGATCCGGCCTTCGCAAACGCCCTCGAAACTTGCCGCATATTCACCGTTCCGGGCCAGGGCGATCACACAGCGGAACCGGGCTGTGCGGTCCATGCCGGGCACAACCGCAGACAACCGGGTGAGAAGCAATTCAAGATTTTTGCGATCTGTGGCTCCCTCTCCGGCGAACCTCGCCGAACGCACCCCCGGCGCGCCGCCGAGCGCATCGACTTCCAATCCGGAATCGTCCGCCATTACCAGCACCTCTCCGCCAAAGAAGCGGGAAGCGGCTTGAGCTTTGAGGGTAGCGTTTTCCAGAAAGGTCGTGCCTGTTTCCTCGATCTCCGGCATGTCAGGGTGAGCGGTCAGATCCTCGACTTGGAACGCGGCACCAAGCAGTGCGGCAAGTTCACCGGTTTTATGACGGTTGCGGGTGGCAATGAGGAGGCGATGCATGAGGATAGGTTTTCTTGATCAAAATGGAATCCGCCAGCCCTCACGGGCGGCTTGTTGCGCGGTATAATAAACCCCGTGGACCTTGACTCCTTCGCGGTTGAAGAGAGTGATGATACCTCCTGCGCGGTCCAGTTGCAGCGGCGGACCCAGCGGGATTTCCCGGGCTTCGCCGGGGTGCAGCCCGCCTCGCAGCGGCCATTTGCCTTGCGAGCCACTGGCGAGCCGCCAACCATTGAGATCAACAGAATATGGGCTCATATTCAATAATGTCACTGCTCCGTGTGGCGGATGGTTGCTGCCGTTCATCGGGTTCACCAAGGCAGCGATGATGCGCACCGTGCATTCGGGATAACAGCCCGGCGGCGTGGCGACCGTGAACGGACCCTCGGGAGCCGGGAGCGCGTGGCCGGTGCGGTCGTCGGTGTGCCACGCTTGCAACTGGAATTTGAGGAAGAGGCCCGTCCAACGCTGTTGTCGGGCATGCTCGATCAACACCGCGCCGTCCTGCCATGTCCCGTCCTGTTCCAGATGACATGGGTCGTTGCCTTGGTTCATGTGAACATCGTGCAGCCCCTGTGAGGGATAAAAGTGGAAGATGTGATCGATGGCGTCGGCCCTCCACGGTTCGCCATAGACATAAACCCAGCAGCCGGGATCGGCGATGGCTCCGGCGAAGATGCCTTCCAGTATATCCTTCAATTCTGCGCTGCCGTTAGAGGAGGGGCTGGGGAGTTTCAAGAACTGGTCGCGGGGGAAGAGATTGAGCCGGATGTAATCGAGGGCGAGCCCGCCGGGGCGGCGCTCCACGGGATGGATGCCCGGCGCAAGGCGGCTCAGAGCGGCGGTGATCGGATGGCCAAACCGGAGTTTGATGAGGTATTCCATCTCCGAGGGCTCCAGCATGGAACGGACATTGACAGCCACGCGGTGGAACTCGCCATTGGCCTCGATCTGGAGATGAAAATGGGGGTGTCCCTCGGCGGAAGGATGGGCCGCCTTGGGATGGCCTTTCAATACAACGTAGGATTTCAGAGGCATCGGGGGATGCCGGTATTTTCGCGGCATCCGGCGCGCAAATCAAGGAATCCGTGCAAAATGGATGGAGGAAAAGGCAAGCCTTCCCTCCTCACAAATCGGGGAGTTGCCCCGATACCGTTTCTTCGCGTTTTCTGATGAACTTTTCTCCGTCGGCAACTTCGGTGTCATGGACGACGACGGACAAAGGATTGGCCGGAGAGGTTGCCACGCAAGGCTGTAAAGTCTAAAGGAGGGGAAGGATTGCATGGAGGCAATTCTTCCCCTCTCCTCTCTTGCGGATGGGCGGGGGTGCGCGTTATAACCAAGGTATGCCTTCGCCCGACAAAAAATTCCGCATCCGGCTCGACGAGATGGAGCACAAGCCGATCACCGAGGAGGATTACCGGCAGAAGCTCAAGGAATACGAATTGAAATTGCTCGGATTGCAACGGCGTCTGGCGGAATCCAAGATCACCGTGATCGTCATCCTTGAAGGTCCGGATGCCGCCGGTAAAGGCGGGGCTATCAAACGGCTTGTGGAACGGCTCGACCCGCGTTTGGTTCGTGTCTATTCCATCATCAAACCGACGGCGGAAGAATATCAGCGCCATTATCTGTGGCGGTTCTGGAACAAGCTGCCTTCCTACGGTCAGATGACGGTGTTTGATCGTTCTTGGTATGGCCGCGTCCTGGTCGAGCGTGTGGAAGGCTTCGCCACCGAGGTGGAATGGAAGCGCGCTTACCGCGAGATCAACGACTTCGAGCGGACCCTAATTGCTGACCGCGCCATCATCCTTAAATTTTACCTCCACATCGATAAGGAAGAACAACTTGTCCGGTTCAATCGTCGTCAGGCCGATCCCTACAAGCATTGGAAGATCACCGATGAAGACTGGCGCAACCGTCGTCACTGGGATGAGAACTGTCTTGCAGCGGAAGAGATGTTCGAGCGCACCTCCACGGAAATCGCCCCGTGGTATGTTATCCCGGCAAATTACAAATGGAACGCCCGCCTGAAAATCGTAAAGACCGTAGCGGAGCGCGTCGAAAAAGCGCTCGGTAAATGAAAGCGCTCCCGCACTTGGCGCTTTGCCTGACCTTGGCGCTTTGCGGCTGCGATCAGGCGTTTGAGAACAAATCCGAGCGCAACCTCACGCTGGCGGATAAGAAATTCGCGCAACAGGAATACCCCGAGGCCGTGCAGTTGTATGAAGCTTCGCTCGATGGAACGCCTAAAACGGCGGAAATCCACTACCATCTCGGGTTGATTTACGAGGACAACATCCAGGACCCCGTGAGCGCCATCCATCACTTCCAACGCTATCTGGCTCTGGCACCGGCGGGGACACACGCCAAGGAAGCGCAAAAGTTTTTGAAGGAAGACCAATTCAAACTTGCCGCCACGCTGGGCAACGGTGCGACGATTTCCCAAGAGGAAGCCAAGCGGATTAAAAATGCCAATCTGGAGCTTCAGAAAAAAAACCTGCAATTAAAGAACGATCTCGAAGCCGCCAACAAGGCGCTGGCAGCGGCTCACAAAGCCATGGGCTCGAAAATAACGGGAGGACTCAAACAGGAACAGATGCAAAAGTCGCTTGCGCCTGGAGTACGGACTTACACGGTGTTGCCGGGCGACACGTTCGCCTCCATCGCCCGCAAGTTTTACAAAAATAACGCCGCGCGCTGGAAGGATATCCAAGACGCCAACTTCGACCCGATGGAAGGGACCGCGAAGATTAAGCCCGGCATGGTGTTGATGGTGCCGTGAGTGGCGGTTCTCCCTAGCAATCCTCGCTTCCCATCCGCCTTTTCTTTTGGATAATGACCTCGCCATGACTGCACCTCGCTCTTCCAAACCCATCCCCACCGCTGAACGCCTCATTTTCGCCCTCGACGTGCAAAGCACCGAGGAGGCCAAGGCATTGGTTGAACAGCTCGGTGACGCGGTGCGCTTCTACAAGATCGGCCTGGAACTCTTCATGGCTGGGGGCTACTTCGAGTTGCTCGACTGGCTGGCGGCCAAGGGGAAGAAAATCTTTGTGGACCTCAAATTTTTTGATGTGCCGGAAACAGTGAAGAGGGCCGTCGCCGCCCTCAAGGGTCGCCCGGTGGAGTTCTGCACAGTGCATGGCAATCAGGGGATCATGGAGGCAGCAGTGGCCGCTGACAGCGGCGTGAAGATTCTCGCCGTGACGGTGCTGACCAGTCTGGATAGAGGCGATCTCGCCGATCTCGGTTTCGCCTGCGACACGGCGGAACTGGTCCTCTCCCGCGCCAAGCGCGCGTTGGAAGCCGGTTGCGCCGGGGTGATCTCCTCCGGTCTTGAAGCGGCGCGCCTGCGCGAACACCTCGGCGAAAAGCTCCTCATCATCTCGCCTGGCATCCGGCCCGTGGACAACACAACCAGCGACGATCAGAAACGCATCGTCACACCGCGTGCGGCCTTTGAAGCGGGTGCGGACTACATCGTGGTGGGACGCCCCATCCGCAACGCTGCTGATCCCCGCGCTGCCGCGCTGGCCATCCAAGCGGAAATCGCGAGCGTCGTCGCGTAGAAAGCGCAGCTACTTTTTGGCGGGCGATGGCGATGGACTGGGACTCGGGCTCGCTGCGGGAGTTGCTGCCGCCTTTGGCCCAATCTTGAGCGATACCGCTTCGTAATCTCCATTCGCGCGTTTGATGGCCGAACCCCGGATTTCCATTCCGACCTTGATTTCCTCAAACGTGGCAGGCGTCCCGTCGCCCTTGAGCACTTTTGTCGCCGGCAACACATGGACTTGGTGGACAGTCTTCTTTCCCATGCGGAAAGTGCATGCCGCTTTGTCCACGGAAACCACCGTGTTCTGAAATGGAAACGGGTGGGCTTTGGCTGCGGGAGTGGCTGATGGTGTTGGGCTGGGAGCAGGTGTGGGAGAAAGCGATTTTACGGCGGGAGCCGCGAGTGAAGGAAGAGCGGCGCAGACAGTCAGATAAATCAGGGCGGTGATGGCATGAAGCCGGATTTGTCGTTTTGTGGAGTTCATGGTTTGGAAGGTGGGAGATTATTCGCGCGCACGTTGGTCCACGGTCTCATTGCCGACGATCAACAGTGTCTGCAACCGCTCCCGCTCGGTTTCAAATGCCGCGTCGGTCGATGCGGGATCCACTTCATAAAGCGGGCCGAAAACGACGTCCACACGCGAAAATGGTTTGGGAATGCGAAAGGCGTCCCAGCTTTTAAGTTCCCAATAGCTTGAATATCCGATGTTAATCGGCAGCACTGATGTGCTGGTGAGTTGCGCGAGTTTGATGATGCCGGGGCTGAGATTATACTTCGGCCCGCGCGGGCCGTCGGGTGTAATGGCAACATCCTCCTTTGTTTCGAGAATCGCTGCCAGTTCACGCAATGCCGTGGTGCCCCGCCGGGAACTCGACCCGCGCACGCTGCCGATGCCGAAGCGTTCCATCACTCCGGCGATAATCGCGCCATCTTTGCTGGGGCTGGTGAGGCAGTGCCCGTGCCGTCCCAGGCAATAACGCTCGTAGATGATTGGCACAACCAGAATGCGGTTGTGCCAGAAAGCCCCGATGAAGGGGCGCATCGCTCCGCGCGTGATGCCGCACAAGTCTTCGATGCGGAAACGTAGAGTCAGCGCAAGCGCGCGCATCAACCAAACGATGAGAACTGGGATTAAACGGCGAAACGCCTGCATAACGTCCCATTTATAGACCAACCGCCGACAGATTGCCAGACTTGCAAGCGTGTGCTGAGTATGGCACTAATAATTGGTTATGCGCTGTCCCCTTTTTCTTTCCCTCGCCCTGGGGGGCATCGTGTGCCTTTGTGGGGCAGCCCGGGCGCAGCAGCAGGAATCGCGGATCGAAAAGATCCTCAAGCCGGATATGAACCGGAGCTTTAACTTGGCCAAGGAGAAAAGTTTTGGGTCCAATGCGTTCGAGAGCAAAGATTGCACAAGCATTAATCTGAAATCCCTTTCCTGGTCGCAGAAATTCAATAGCAAAGAGTATCTGACGGGCAGTTTTCACAATGACAAAAACTTCTGGATGGGGGATTTTAAATACTCTGCTGGTGAAGCCAATACCAAGCCGCGATTCTCGCTTGCGCTCCCTGGGAAGTCCTACGATGTCAAATCTGCAACGGTGAAATCCGCCTACGGAGTGGAAAAAAGTTATGAGGCGGCAAGCGTTCCCACGCACGATTTCAGAGGCAAGGAACGCGAGAAATTTAATAAGGCGCTGACCCCTGAGCAAGCCGCGGCGAATGCTTATGACGGAACGCTCACGGAACTCAAATCCATCGACGATGTGCGCGACCTGCTCAATAAAAGCAAATGACTTTGGCCATGAGTCCTGAACAACAACTCGAAATCCTCAAACGCGGCGCGGCCCAGATCATTTCTGAGGCCGATCTGCTCTCAAAACTCCGTGAAAAACGGCCCCTCAACATCAAGCTTGGGGTGGATCCCACCGCCCCGGATATTCACCTCGGCTTCACCGTCGCGCTCCAGAAATTGCGGCAGTTCCAGGACCTCGGGCACACGGCCATCCTTATCATCGGCGATTTCACGGCCATGATTGGCGACCCAAGCGGGCGTAGCAAGACCCGCCCACAGCTCACACACGACCAGGTGATGACCAATGCCCGGAGCTTTCGCACGCAGGCGTTCAAAATCCTCGATCCTGAGCGGACACGCACCGTTTTCAATGGCGAATGGTTTGAGATGATGACGTTCGAGGAAGTCATCAAACTCAACAGCCGCGTCACCCTCCAGCAGATGCTCCAGCGCGAGGATTTTGCCAAGCGCATCGAAAAAAACGAGCCCGTGCGGCTTCACGAAATCCAATACCCGATTATCCAAGGCTGGGATTCAGTGAAGGTGAAGGCCGATGTGGAAATCGGTGGTACCGACCAACTATTCAACATCCTCGTCGGACGCGACCTCCAAAAAGAGGAGGGGTTGCCGCAGCAGGTTGTTTTCCTCATGCCGTTGCTGGAAGGGCTTGATGGCGTGCAGAAGATGAGCAAGAGCCTTGGTAACTACGTGGGCGTGAGCGAAGCGCCGGAGACGATGTTCGGCAAGCTGATGAGTATATCGGACACGCTCATGGCTCGCTACTACCTGCTGCTCCTGGGGGAGGAAATGCCTGGCGGTCACCCGATGGATGCCAAGAAGCAACTCGCCTTCCGCATTGTCGAGCGGTATCACTCCAAGGAATGCGCCCAGGCCGCGCTGGACGATTTCAACATGCGCTTTTCCAAGAAGGACCTAGCTAGCGCCGATCTGCCACAAATTTCGCTTGTCGGTGTGAGTTCGGACATAGTCTCTGCGGTCGTCGAGGCCTACGCTCAGGCGTTCCAGATCACCAAGTCACGTGGCGACGCGCGGCGCTTGGTGGAGCAAGGCAGTGTGCAATGGAACGGCGGAAAAATCACCGATCCCAAAGCGATCCCAGCCTTCGCAAAGGGCGGCGAGCTCAAGCTGGATAAAACGCGGGCGGTGCGAGTGGCAATTTAGAGAATTGCTCTTAAAAAGATTCGCGCCAAGACTACCGAAAATCCCGGCAATCTTGGCGCGTGAATTGTTCTCGCTCGGAAAGCCTCGTCCGCTTACACCTGCCAGCTCTTGAGAATGCGCAGGTAATTGGCACGCTCGAAGGCAGTGGCGTCGGGGCAATGCTTGAGGTTCATGGTGCCGCGCATTTGCTCGACGGACTCGTATTCGTGCTCTTCGAGCCAGTGTGTAAGGCTCGCGAGGATGAGGCTGAGATGCTCCGGACCGTTGCGCAGGAGGGCGGAGACGATCTGCACGACATTCGCTCCGGCCATGATGGCGCGCACTGCGTCCTCGGCGGTATGAACACCACCGGTGGCTGCGTAGGAGGTCTCGATCTTCGCGCTCAGGATGGCCAGCCAGCGCAGCCGAAGCCGGAGTTCGGAGGAGGTGGAGAGTTCCAGGACGGATTCCGTGTCAAGGTCTTCAATGTTGATGTCTGGCTGGTAAAACCGGTTGAAAATGACGATGCCGTTGGCACCCGCTGAAAGAAGCCGCCGGACAAAGTTGGGCAGCGACGAGAAGAAAGGAGAGAGTTTGACGGCGATGGGCAGGGTAACGTTTCCGCGAATTGCCTCTACCAGTTCAATGGCTCGCTGTTCGACTTCCGCGCCAGTCGTGTGGGAGCTGGAGGGGATATCGTAGTAGTTGAGTTCCAAGGCATCCGCTCCAGCCTGCTCGATGAGCTTGGCATGGCCAATCCAGCCGCCCGACGTGATGCCGTTGAGGGAGGCGATGACGGGTATGCTGACGCTCTCTTTAATTTTCGAGATCAACTGGAGGTATTGCTCGCTGGTCTCATCGAAGTCGTCTTCGTTGGGCAGGTAGGAGAGGGCTTCGGCGGAACTCTCCGTATGCGACTCTACGTCGCGTTCCAGAGCGGCCCGTTCCAGTTTGATCTGCTCTTCAAACAGGGAGTGCATGACGATGGCGGCAGCGCCAGCGTCTTCCAGTCGGCGCACCGTGGAGAGGTCGTCCACCAGCGGGGATGCTCCCGGCATGAGTGGGTTTTTCAGTTTTAGGCCAAGGTAATCGGTAGCGAGATTCATGGTGCTTAGTTCCTTTAAAGGGTTTTGTTACTTGCCCGCTTCGCTGCCGTTTGCTGCCGCGAGTTTATTGTAGAGTGCGAGCCGGGTTTCCACCTGTTCCTGCGCCGCAGCTTCAAAGGCAGCGAGGTTTTCCGGCTTCATCTTAAAGCGGAGTTCGTTGCGGAGGTAGTCGGCCACGCGAACCTTGGGCGGTGCGCTATCGAGTTGGAAGGCGGGCTGCCCTTCGGCGGCGCGGCGTGGATCGTAGCGGAAGAGCGGCCAAGTGCCGGATTCCACTGCGAGGCGCTGCTGTTCGAGCCCCTTGGCGAGGTTGTATCCATGCGCAATACAATGGCTATAGGCAATGATGAGCGAAGGCCCGGCGAAGCTCTCGGCTTCTTCGAAAACTTTGACGGTATGGGCGTCTTTCGCGCCGAAGGCAACGCGGCCGACGTAAATGTTACCGTAGCTCATGGCCATGAGGCCCAGATCCTTTTTGGGACGGGTTTTTCCTGCCATGGCGAACTTGGCCGTGGCGCCGAACGGAGTCGATTTGGACATCTGCCCGCCGGTGTTGGAATAGACTTCGGTGTCGAGGACGAGGATGTTGATGTCCGCTCCGGTGGAGAGGACGTGATCGACGCCACCGTAGCCGATGTCATAAGCCCAACCGTCGCCGCCAAGAATCCAGGTGCTCTTGCGCACGAGGAAGTCGGCCACGTCGTTTAAGCGACGAGCATCAACGCTGGCCAGACCGGCGAGGCGATCACGCAGGGCTTTAACGCGCTCGCGCTGGGCTGCCAGCGTGACTTCGTCGCGTCCGCCGCCGGCGAGCAGTTCTGCCACCAAGGTATCGCCGACTTGCGGGGCGAGCTTGGTGAGGAGTTCGCGCGCGATGCCGTTCTGTTTGTCGATGGCATAACGGAAGCCAAGGCCGTATTCGGCATTGTCTTCAAAGAGGGAGTTGGACCAAGCCGGGCCGCGTCCGTTTTTATCAGTGGTGTAAGGGGTAGTCGGCAGATTGCCGCCGTAGATGGACGAGCACCCGGTGGCATTGGCAATGACGAGGCGGTCGCCGAACAACTGGGTGAGCAGTTTGATGTAAGGCGTCTCGCCGCAGCCGGTGCAGGCTCCCGAGTATTCGAAGAGGGGCTGGGCAAACTGGCTGGTCTTCACGTCGGCCTTGATGAGGGTGCGGTCCGGGTTGGGTAGATCGAGGAAGTAGGCGTATTGTGCCGCTTCCTTCGCACGCTCGGGGATGACCGTCATGGTGAGCGCCTTGTGGCTCGGGTCGGTCTTGGACTTGGCTGGGCAGACCGTTGCGCAGAGGGTGCAGCCGGTGCAGTCTTCCGGGGCGACTTGGATGGTGAAGCTCTGGCCTTCCTGGCCGCGGAATTTGACGGACTGGAAACCTTCCGGAGCGTTGGCGAGCAGGTCGCTCGGATAGTATTTGGAGCGGATGGCAGCGTGCGGACAAACGAATGCGCATTTATTGCACTGGATACAGATGCTCGAATCCCAGACGGGAAGTTTATCGGCGATGTTCCGTTTTTCCCACTGGGTGGTGCCCACGGGCCAGGTGCCGTCGGCGGTGAAGGCGCTGACGGGAAGAAGGTCGCCCTTGCCATCCATGATGACGGCGGTGACGCGTTTGACGAAATCCGGTGCTACCTCGGGGACAGGAGGCAACATCGCGTGGCCATTCAGGGAGGCTGCGGGAACCTTGACTTCGTGCATGCCAGCGAGGGCCTGATCGACAGCAGCGAAGTTCTGCGCCACTACGGCGTCACCCTTGCGTCCATAGGTTTTCTTGATGGCTTTCTTGATCTGCTCAATCGCCTCCTCTCGCGGCAGCACTCCGGAGATGGCGAAGAAGCAGGTTTGCATGATCGTGTTAGTGCGGCCACCGGCTCCGGCAGCACGAGCCACGGAGGCAGCATCAATCACGTAAAACTTGAGTTCTTTTTCGACGATCTGTTTCTGGACTTCAACCGGAAGGTGATCCCAGATCACATCGGCCCCGAACGGAGTGTTGAGAAGGAAGACGGCCTTTGGCACCGCATAGCTGAGCACGTCAAACTTCTCGATGAAGGTGGCCTGATGGCAGGCAACAAAATTGGCGCGCTTGATAAGGTAATGAGCGGAGATCGGTCGCGGTCCGAAGCGAAGGTGCGAGATGGTCATCGCGCCGGATTTCTTTGAGTCGTAAACGAAGTAGCCTTGGGCAAAGTTATCGGTTTCTTCGCCGATAATTTTGATGGAGTTTTTGTTCGCTCCCACGGTGCCGTCGGCGCCAAGGCCGAAGAAAACCGCGCGCACGACATCGGGGGACTCCAGATCAAAATGAACGTCGTAATCGATCGAAGTGCCGCTCACATCGTCGTTGATGCCGATGGTGAAATGGTTCTTCGGACGCTCGCGCAGCAGTTCGTCGTAGATCGCTTTGGCCATGGCGGGGTCGAACTCTTTGGAGCCAAGCCCATAGCGGCCGCCGATGACGACCGGCTCGCAAGCAAACTGACTTAAGCCAGTGGAACGAGCTTCGGCCAGTGCAGTGACAACGTCGAGATAAAGCGGCTCGCCCAAGGAACCGGGTTCCTTTGTGCGATCAAGGACGGCGATGCTCTTAACGGTAGCAGGGAGGGCTGCGATGAAGGCTTCGAGATGGAAGGGACGGTAGAGGCGAACTTTAACGACGCCGACTTTTCCCCCTTGAGCGTTGATCCAAGTGGCGGCTTCCTCAGCGGTTTCTGCGCCGGAGCCGATGGCTATGATGACGCGGTCAGCCTCGGGATGTCCGACATAATCGAAAAGGTGATATTGACGACCGGTGAGCGAGGCGAACTTATCCATCAAGCCCTGCACCGCCTTGGGCACGCTGGCGTAGTAGGGGTTGCACGCTTCGCGCGCTTGGAAATAGACGTCCGGATTCTGGGCGGTGCCGCGGATGGAGGGTTTGTCGGGAGTCAGTGCGCGGGAGCGGAAGGCGCTGATGGCTTCCTCATTGATCATCGCGCGAACTACTTCGTCGTCAAGGAGGTTGATCTTCGAAACTTCATGCGAGGTGCGGAAGCCGTCAAAGAAATGCATGAACGGCACACGGGTTTCAAAAGTGGCGGCGTGGGAAATGCACGCGATGTCTTGGGCTTCCTGCACGGAGTTGGAAGCGATCATAACGAAGCCGGTCTGACGACAGGCCATCACGTCGGAGTGATCGCCGAAAATGGAGAGGGCGTGGGTGGCCAGGGCGCGCGCGGTGACGTGGAAACAGAAAGGCAAAAGCTCCCCAGCGATTTTATACATGTTGGGGATCATCAGGAGCAATCCCTGCGAGGCAGTGAAGGTGGTCGTCAATGCGCCAGAGTTGAGCATGCCGTGGACGGCTCCCGCCACACCGGCTTCGGACTGCATTTCTACCATGCTGGGAATGGAGCCCCAGAGATTGGGACGGCTCTTGGCCGACCACTCGTCACACGATTCCGCCATCGGCGAGGAAGGCGTGATCGGGTAGATGGCGATGGTCTCGCTCAGCCGATAGGCTACGGAAGCCACGGCTTCGTTCGCGTCAAGGGTTGCTGCTTTGGGGGATCGCACGACTGTGCTCGGATCTTGTTTAGCACTCATTTAACTACTCAAGCGCAAAGAGAGCTGCGGGGCTGCCCCCGAATTGGCTTTCCCTGCCCCTAGGTTGCCAGAGGTTTTTGGACTGAAAAACAAAAAACCGGTGGCAGGCTAAACCTGACACCGGTTTTGCAGCAAATTTTGCTCTACTTACAATCCGAAAGGAAGGCCGCTGCTCTGCGGAACGTAGATCTGATCACCTGGGAGCACCTTTTCATCCAGTTCAGGTTTGGAGATGAATTTCGTGGTGTCGTACACTTTCATTTTCCCTGCCCGTACCAGCTTGACATGTTTTTTGTCGGCGAAATCGCTAAAGCCGCTCGCTGCAGCGATGGCCGACATCACCGTCATGTCGCTGGAATAGGGAATCCGTCCGCTGGCCTTTACTTCGCCGGTGACGTTGATCAACCGGGTATTGGTTTGGATGCTCAGCGTCACGGTGGGGTTGGTGTAGATTTTTTCGGACTGGAGCTTGCTTTCAATCACCCGCTGGGCTTGCGCAGCGTCCATGCCGGAAATCTTGACCTTGCCGATGTAGGGAAGGTTGAGCATCCCACTGTCATCAATGGTTTGAGGGGCGCTAAAAGCGCCAATTTCTTCGGAAGGCACCCCGGAGAGGCGAATTTCGAGGGTATCTCCCACCCGAAAAACCGCTTGCTGAGCCAGACAGGGGTTGGATGCGAACAGACCTGCAGCGATCAAAAATAATATGAAGATGGATTTCATTTTAATAATCTCCAGATTTGCGGACGACTTTTTCGGGGATCGGCGCTCCTGTCGGCACTTGCTTGATCGCCGTGCGTCTTTTGCGCTCAGCGTCCGGTGTATAGTAATCGTAATACTGGGTGTAATATTGATAAGCGGAATCATGCCGGGTTTCGACGTTGTTGAGAACGATGCCCAAGAGATGACCGCCGACGTTTTCCACGGCACCCTTGACGCGCTGGAGCATGGCACGTGGGAAACGCCTGTATTGCACCACCATGATGGCGATATCGACTTCGCTGGCCAGAATGGAGGCGTCACTTACGCCCAGGATTGGCGGGGAATCGAAGAAGATCAGGTCGTAGCCATCGCGAACCTTGGCGATAAAATCGGTCATGCTCTGGGAATTGAGAATGCCAGCGGCATCATCGGGAAGATTACCGCTGGGAAGGAAGGAAAGGTTGGGAATCGAAGTCTTCTTGATGGCAGATTCAAGCTTCAGGGTGCCGGTGAGCACTTCGGAAAGCCCTTCGTCGTTTTCCATATCAAAGAAGGTATGTTGCGCGGGGCGACGCAAGTCAGCATCGACGATCAAGACGTTATAGCCACCTTTGGCACAGGTGACAGCAAGGTTGTTGAGGGTGGTCGATTTGCCTTCGCCCGGCCCGCCGGAAACCAGCGTGATCGTCTTGGCGTGGGGATTCTTGCTGTTAAACTCCATGTTGGTCCGCAGAATCCGGTAGGCTTCAGCGTCCGGCGCGTCCCCTTTCAGCTTGACGAGCGAACTGATGCCTTTGGGAATGACCGCCAGAACGGGCGATTTGAGGTAACGCTCAATGTCATCCAAGGTTTTGACGCTGGTGTCGAGATACTCGATAAAGAAAGCAAGCAGGACTCCAAAGAACAGGCCGACGACCATAGCCCCGACCATATAAACCCAAACTTTTGGTTTAGCGGGGTAAATGGATGGCTCCGCTTTTTCCCAGATTTTGGCGGGGATCACTGACATCTTCAACTGCACGCTTTGGGTGGAAAGGCGTCTTTCGGCGTCATCAAGCAGCTTCTTGGCGTTGATGTAATTCTGCTTGATGGTGGCGTATTCCTGATTGTGCGTGGAGAGGTTGTTGAAATGTTCCGTTGTCCGCTCCATTTTATCCTTGAGGGCTGCCAGATTTGCTTCACCGACTTTGAGCTTGATAGCCAGTGAGTTGCGCACGGCAGAAATAGCTGCATTGAGTTGTTTGGTAAAAACATCCTTCTGAGCACGAAGCGATTTAAGACGGGGATGATTTTCTCCCAACCCTCCATTGAGGAGGCGGGCTTCTTCGGAACTTGCCTCTTGGTATTGGGGCAGAATCTTGCTGATGGTGGGATCCTGAATATTAAGCTGGGGCAGCGCCGTCATTAACTCCTCTGGCTTGAGTTTCGCGGTCTGTTCAAGCTGCACTTCCAGCTCTGCATTTCTGATCTTGGCATCGTTGAACTGCTTTTCTTCGTCTGTTACGACCATTCTTGTGACGGATTCCGTTGTATCCATCGTCTCGGGATTGGGATCAATGATCTTATCCCGGTCGCGAATCTTCTGCATTTCAGCCTGGGTCGCTTCGACGCTTTTGCGCTGGCTGGCCACTTCTTCCCTCAATTGTGCCAGAGCGGAATCCCGAAGTTGCATCTGGTCATCCCGGCGAACCTTCTGATAGACGACAGCAACCATGTTGGCAATGTTGGCTGCTTCCACGCGATCTGTGGAATAGACGCCGAGTTCAATCAGGTCGGTGTTACGCACCGGTGTCAGGGCGATCCGGCCAAGTAGTCGGCCATAGACTTCTTCCTTTGGCAGGATGGTGCCGCCCTCTTGAGAGCTCCATGCCTCCACTAATTTCAGATTGTCGATGACTGGGTAGAGGATTTCCTTGCTCTGGATGATCTGGAATTGAGTGGCCTGCAGGTTGGGGTCGCGGATAGGTTGGAACCCACTGTCGGTTGACCAAATCTGAAAGCTGTTGTTGTCCGCCTTCACTTCCATCGTGACTTTGGAGTAATACTGCCTGGGCAGGAAGAAGCAGGTTACCCCCGCCGTCACCATCACCAAAAAGAAGGTGATCACAAGGATCGCCCAGCGGACACGGATGACACGCCAATAATCAAGAAAATGTAATTTTACTTCACTGGAGTCGTTCATATCAGAAAATGGAGGCTAAAGAGTAGTTTGTGGAACGGAGAGACTACTTTGCGTCGAGCGTTATGCAAGCCGCACTTTTTATTGAAACAGATGGGCTAGTATTGGTAAGTCAGCCCGAAATAATAAGTGTCTTTGGTGTATTTTAAGGTCCGGTCGGCTGGAGTAGACGTCAACCGGCTGATGTTGCTGAATAGCGACATATGTTGGGAAAGGATGTATTGCAACCCCACCGAACCGCTGATGGCCTCATCGTTTGCAGGGGTTGAACCGCCCAACAAATCGGCTTGGGAATAGTCAGAATGGCTGTAAGTGACGCTCGCCGTGGCGCTTAACTTCGAGGAGAGAACTTGCGTGAAAGAAAGCCCCGTTCGCAGACTTTTAGTCGTCTCTCCATTCGAATTGGTGCTGTCAAAACCATAGCGCCCATTGAGCGAGAGGGTGGACATTTTGGTCAAATTATAGTTTAAAGAGGTTTCAAAATAGGGTAGCGAAGAAGTGTTCACGGCGGCTGTTTGGTAGCTTTGCGTCGTTTCGCCAGCCCGAAACATTCCCAGCAACCGCCGGGTCAGCGTGAAGTCGGCCCCCACCAAAGCAAAGTACGTATTGGAGTTATAGGTGGAACTGTTGAACGCGTTTTCTGAAGCGCGGCCTTCCAACACTCCCGTCATGAGTCTGGAAAAGGTGTAGCGCAACGATTCTCCCACCGTCTGATTTAGGTAATTGTTGCTCCGAGCTGCAGAATCCTGGTTGTAATCCGAATTCACCGTGTAGGTGGTGTCGGTCGCAAAACGCGGCGTCCACCGATAAAGAAGATCGAGTTTGCTGTTCGTTAGAAAGTAGCCTTTGTTACTGGATTGAGTCAGGCCATTGATGACGGAGAGGCTGGGCTGCGTCGAATAAGAGCTGTTCACAGTGGCGGAGAACTGTGCTTGGGGAGTCAGTTTATAAGCAAAAAGAAGATCAAGACCAGCATTAGGAGTTAACTGGTCTCCGGTGTTGGTTTTGGTCCAGTAATACTGACCGCCGGCATTTGCATCCAGTGAAAGCCCGAGGCGGGATTGGGAAATGAGAACATCCACCCCTTGGGAAAGATGCGTGAGCATGCTTCCTTTGATTGGCGGCTGCAACGAGCTGCCCGAGGTGGAGTTCGTATTGTCGTCATACGCCTGCTGAAGGGTCGTTGAAAAACTTAACGGTTTCCGGTCAAACTTTCCCCGTCCTGGCGTGAAGTCCACCGGCGCAAGCCCAAAGCCGCCCGGTATGGAGAAGCCTTCATTTTCGGTGGCTGGCTTGGGTTTTTGTTCGGGTGTGACAGACGAATCCGTTCCAGACTGAAAAGGCGTTCCCAAACCATTCACCGGGATATCCATGCTGGTGCCGGAAGTGGGGGCGAACAACGAACCTCCTCCGGTTTGTCCTCCGGTGGTGTTCAGGGAAGGTGTGGATGTTTCTTGGGCGAAGGCCGCCAAAGTGCAAATAAGGAGAGCCGCGCAGACCTGGATTCGGTTGAACATAATGGGGAATGGATTGGAACAGCAGGAATCCAAATACTCAAGGTTTCCCTGATGCGCAAATCTTTCTTTTTCTTTAGCTACCCTCAGGGGGGCTGCGCAGGTTTCCCCTAGCGTGGGCAATCAGAATCTCCTATATTGAACTTCATGACCGACTCCGTCTCCATTTTGAGTGCTGCTGTTCGCGATGTGCAGGATTTTCCGAAACCCGGAATTCTCTTTAAAGACATCACCCCCATCCTCTCCGATGGCCGACTTTTCCGAATGGCAGTCGATTGTTTTGTGCAAGCCAATGAGGGGCTTCGGGTGGACAAGGTGGTCGGTATTGATGCGCGAGGCTTTCTTTTTGGCGCCGCCGCCGCTTATGAGCTCGGCTTGGGGTTTGTGCCCGTGCGCAAGAAAGGCAAGCTCCCCTACCAGACAGAATCCGCCTCCTACTCGCTCGAATACGGGGAATCCGTGGTGGAGATGCACGTGGATGCGATTGCACCGGGGGAGAGGGTGGTCCTCATCGACGATCTACTGGCTACGGGCGGGACTGCGGCGGCCGCAGCCTGCCTGATCGCCAAGATGGGGGGAATACTTGCCGAAGCGCAATTTCTCATCGAATTGGAATTCCTCGCGGGGCGCAAAGCCCTAAAAGACCTTCCCGTTCGCTCATTCTTGAAATTTTAACCCCTCGCTTTCCCTCTTTTTCCGGTATCCAGCATTGACCGGATTGCGTTGCGGGTGCAAATCTGGAGGCTACCGGACATGAACCTGCCCAACCGCCTCACCGTAGCCCGCTTTTTTCTGACGATCGGCTTTGTCGTATCGTTGAGCGTCGATTGGCAATACGGGCACACCGTAGGCCTGTTGCTGTTCATCGTGGGAAGCGTTACGGACTACGCGGACGGCTACATCGCCCGCCGGGACGGACTCGTCACCGACTTCGGCAAATTGATGGACCCGCTAGTGGACAAAATCATGATCGCCGGGGGCTTCATCTGTCTGGTTCCGCCGCCGTGCATCCCGGCCTGGGCCGTGGTCGTCATCATCAGCCGCGAATTTCTCATCACCGGACTGCGGCTGCTGGCGGCCTCCAAGGGAACCGTCCTACCCGCCGAATCGCTCGGCAAACACAAGACCGGCTGGCAGATCGCTACCGTGATTTTCTTTTTGCTGATACTCTCCGCGCGTGAATTCCCCGGTCTCGGCCTGAGTTCCCAAATGCTGGACCAAGTGCAATCACGCCTCGGCACGCCGCTCATCGGCGTTGCGCTGGGGCTGACGCTCTATTCGGGAGTGGGGTATCTTTGGAAGAATCGGGGATTGCTCAGGACGTCGTAGGTGCGCTGGTGGATCGCGATCTCCGAGCGCGATTTCCAAAGCACATCGAGCAGAGCGAGCACTATTCCAACTTCCACGGCCATTCCAAGGGAGTTGCGCACAGACCCTTCGCAACGGGATTGTTCTGAATATACTGATACTTGTATTCCACCTGATGGTCATCCCGTAACCGATGATCGAAATAGTTTGCCTGCCATTTCACACCGTTTTTCACGGCATGAAATCGTTTCCACTCTCCCACAACATGGCTCATGTTTTTGTCTGGAGAAAAAGAAAGCAGCGCGTGCAAATGATCTGGCATCAGCAGGAAAAGGGTGACATGCCAAAGTTGACGCGACTCATAAAACCGCACGGACGCGAGCAATGCGGCGCTCAGAGTGGGGTCTGTCAGCGAAGTCGGATTATCGATTCCACAACGAATGCGAATATGAAAAATAGCTCCCGGCTCGACCCAGGACGGAACTTCGTGATGGAGTTTTCTGCCGAAGTTCTGGTCATGCTGGTGCACAGGGGTGATTGCTCCTCATGACCAGCGTTTATGACAAGCTTTTTTTGGTGGCTTGCCCCGTCCCATCGCGCCCGGAGGTCGCGATCCACCTGCACCATCCATTGCCTCGGTGGATCGCGATCTCCGAGCGCGCCTTCCAAAGCACATCGAGCGGAGCGAACACTATTCTTACCCCACCACGATATTCACCAACTTCCCTGGCACGACGACCACTTTCCGGATCTCTTTGCCGTCGGTGAATTCCTTCACTTTCGGGCTGGCGAGCGCGGCGGCTTCAAGCGCTGTTTTGTCCGCGTCCTTGCTCACCACGATGCGGTCGCGCAGCTTGCCGTTGACCTGGATGGGAATTTCCACTTCGTCTTCGACGAGCAGCGAGGGATCGTAGGCGGGCCATGGCTGATCGGCGGCGAGGCCATCGAATCCGGCGAACTTCGTGCCCAGCCGCGCCCAGAGTTCCTCGGTGAGGTGCGGGGCGAACGGGTTGAGCAAAATCAGGAGCGTGCGCAACGCTGCCGCCGGGCGCGGGGTGACGTTGGTGAACGTGTTCACATAGACCATCATTTGCGCGATGGCGGTGTTGAAGCTCAGGGCCTCGATGTCTTCGCCGACTTTCTTGATGGTGGCGTGGACGACACGCGTTTGCGTCTTGTCGAGCGCGGCTTCGGCGGAGATCGGCCCCATCTCCCATTCGCTGGCCTGGTTTTCCACCATGACGAGCCGCCAGACGCGGGCCAGGAAGCGCGAAACGCCTTCCACACCGGTCATGCTCCACGGCTTGGACTGCTCCAGCGGGCCCATGAACATCTCGTAGAGCCGCAGGGCGTCGGCACCGTAGGCGGTGATGACGTCGTCCGGGTTGACGACGTTGCCGCGGCTCTTGGACATCTTCTGTCCGTCCTCGCCCATGATGAGGCCCTGGTTGACGAGCCGCTGGAACGGCTCCGGCGTGGAGACGTAGCTGAGATCGAATAATACTTTGTGCCAGAACCGCGCGTAGAGCAGGTGCAGCACGGCGTGCTCGGTGCCGCCGACGTAGAGATCGACGCCGCCCGGTTTGCCGCCTTGTTGCGCTCCCATCCAGTAACGCTCGGCGCTTTCGCCGACAAAACGCTGGCTGTTCGCCGGATCGCAATAGCGCAGGTAATACCAGCAGGAGCCGGCCCACTGCGGCATGGTGTTCAACTCACGCGTGGCGGTTGCGCTGTAGCGGACCCAATCGGTGGCCTTGGAAAGCGGCGGCTCGGGCGTGCCGGTCGGCTTGAAGTCGGCGAGGACGGGCGAGGTGAGCGGCAGTTCGCCCTCGGGGAGTGCGCGGTGCTGCCCGTTTTCCCAAAGGATCGGGAACGGCTCGCCCCAGTAGCGCTGGCGGGAAAAGAGCCAGTCACGGAGCTTGAAGTTGATGGTGCCGTAACCCATATCCTTCGATTTAATCCAGTTGATTATCGTTCTTTTGGCTTGGATTGTATCTAACCCATTCAGAGACAATTCCTCATTGGCCGAATTGATTACAATGCCTTCTCCGCAAAAGCAGCCTAGTTCTGTTGGCTCGGAAGGGAGAACGACATCTCTAATCTCAAGACCGTATTTCTTGGCAAACTCAAAGTCCCTCTCGTCATGCGCAGGCACGGCCATGATCGCCCCGGTGCCATATCCCATCATAACGTAGTCAGCGATCCAGATCGGAATTTTTTCGCCATTTACCGGGTTAGTCGCGTAAGCGCCGGTGAACACACCGCTCTTTTCTTTGGCTAGCTCTGTGCGCTCCAGATCGCTCTTGCGGGCGGTCTTTTCGCGGTATTCGCGCACGGCTGACCACTGATCTTCCGTTACGAGGTGATCAACAAATGGGTGTTCCGGAGCTAGAACCATGTAGGTCGCGCCGAACAACGTATCGGGACGAGTAGTGAAAATCGGGATTATGTGATCAGCACCTTCTCGCACAGACCTAAAACGAACCAACGCCCCTTCGCTACGCCCGATCCAGTTTTGCTGAAGCAGCTTGATCGACTGTGGCCAGTCGAGCCCTTCCAATTCGTCGATGAGCCGCTGGGCGAACGCCGTGATGCGCAGCATCCACTGGCGCATGGGACGGCGTTCCACAGGGAAACCGCCCACTTCGCTCTTACCGTCAATGACTTCCTCGTTCGCCAACACCGTGCCCAACTCGGGACACCAGTTCACCGGCGCTTCGGAGACGTAGGCCAGCCGCACGCGGTCGGGATTCTCCCCCGGATGCGTCGCCGTGAAGGTCTCAATCGGCTCGGCCTTGTTCGTCTCGGGGTTGAACCAGGCGTTGTAGAGCTTGAGGAAAATCCACTGGGTCCAGCGGTAGTATTCCGGGTTGCTGGTGGCGATCTCGCGCGACCAATCGTAGCCGAACCCGATCTTTTTGAGCTGCTCTTTGAACCGGGCGACATTCTGAGCCGTCGTCACCGCCGGATGCTGGCCGGTCTTGATGGCGTATTGCTCGGCGGGAAGACCGAAGGAGTCCCAGCCCATCGGGTGCAGGACGTTATAACCGTTCATCCGCTTGAAGCGCCCGATGATGTCCGTGGCGGTGTAGCCTTCCGGGTGGCCGACGTGCAGCCCCGCGCCGCTCGGGTAGGGGAACATGTCCAGAACGTAATACTTGGGCCGGGTGGCGTCGAAGCCGGGTTCGCCCGGATTGGCCACGCGGAAAGTCTGGTGTTCCTCCCAATAGGCCTGCCATTGGGGCTCGAAAACGTCGAAAGGATACGGTTTACGCCGGTCGCTGCTGCTGCTCATGAGGGGGAAAACATAGGGAAATGCAGGATTGCGAACAACCATTTTCCCCTCGTTCCCAAGTTGTACTTGGGAACGAGGGGAAAATAGGCGTTTCGTCTTTGCGTAAGATTAAATAATCTGCACTTTCCTCCCCCTTAACCCCGCCTCCCGGAAACCCCTATCCGGTAGATATTAGTTCCTCTTAAGAAAGAACGATTGCCTGCGGCACGCAAACACCGTTAAACTCGCGGCCATGCCTGACACTGCCCTCCGAGTTTCCGCACACGCCTCGGCGCGCGAGCCTTTCACCCAAGCCTATCGTTGGATGCTGCTGGCGCGGCTTCTCGAAGAAAAGCTGGCCAGCCTCTACCGGGGAGGCAAGATCAACGGGGGCGTATTCGTCAGCAAAGGGCAGGAGGCATTGAGCGCTTCCCTCGGCATGTCTCTGAAAAAAGGGGACATTTTTGCCCCCCTCATCCGCGATCAGGCGGGTCGCCTGGCCTTCGGCGAAAATATTCTGGATGCCGTGCGCACCTACCTCGGTTCGCGCCTGGGACCGATGCGGGGCCGCGATGGGAACGTCCACCGGGGCCGCCCCACCGAGGGACATTACGCGATGATCAGCCATCTCGGCGCGATGATTTCTGCCGTCTGCGGAGGACTCATGGCCCGGCGTTTTCAAGGCATAACCGGCACGGTTGGGGCCACCTGCATTGGCGACGGTGCCACATCCACCGGGTCGTTCCATGAAGCGCTTAACCTCGCCGCCATCGAGAAACTTCCACTCGTTTTGATCATTGCCAACAACCAGTTTGCCTACTCCACCCCCAACACCCGTGAGTTCGCTTGCGAAAACCTTGTGGACCGTGCCATCGGCTACGGCGTGGAGGGGCAGACCGTGAACGCCACCGAGTTGGATGCCTGCCTTGATGTCGTGGGCAGTGCCGTGGCGCGCGCCCGCGATAGCCATGGGCCGCAACTGGTGGTCGCCAACCTGCTCCGGCTGGCTGGGCACGGGGAACACGACGATGCAGGCTACATTCCCAACGCGCTCAAAGAATCCGCCATTGGTCGCGACTGCCTGAAAGTGGCCGAGTGTGTGCTGTTGGAGCGCGAATGGGCATCGGCAGCCGACCTGGAATGCTGGCGAGAGGCGACGGTGGAACAGGTGGAAGATGCCGTGGCTACCGTCCAGCGCGAGCCTGCGCCGGACCCGAACACAGAAAACTGGTGCGCTCTTTCCACTGCCCACCTGGACGACACTTTCATTCACTAATCCGGCACCGCCGACATGATCACCTATCTCGAAGCCATCCGTGAAGCCCAGGCCAAGGCCCTGGCAGACGATCCCCGCGTCTACATTTACGGGCAGGACGTCGGCGCATTCGGCGGCGCATTCAAGGCCACCAAAAATCTCGCCCAAGAATTCCCCGGACGCGTGCTCGACGCTCCCATCAGCGAAGACGCCATGGTCGGCTCCGCCATCGGCGCGGCCATCGAAGGGATGCGGCCCATCATTGAAATCCAGTATGCGGATTTCTCCACGCCCGGCTTCAACCAGATCGTCAACCACGCGGCGTCGCTCTTCTGGCGCACCGAGGTGAAATGCCCCATCACCATCCGGCTCCCCTCCGGCGGCACCGCCGGGAGCGGGCCGTTTCACAGCCAAAGCATGGAAGGGGTCTACGCTCAATATCCGGGCCTCGTGATCCTGACGCCCGCCACCGTGGAGGATGCCTACTCGATGCTGCTGGAAGCCGTCGCCATTGATGACCCGGTTCTCTTCTGCGAGCACAAATACCTCTACTACCATCTGAAAGCCGAGGGGCTCCCCACCGAGGCGCTCCCCGTCGGCAAAGCGCGCATCGCCCGGCAGGGCCGCGACGCCACCGTGGTCACTTACAGTGCCATGGTCCACGAAGCACTCGCCGCAGCGGAAGAACTCGCCACGGAAGGGTATGAGGTGGAGGTCGTCGATCTACGCTCTATCAAACCCCTCGACACCGACACCGTGCTTGCCAGCGTCGCCCGGACAGGCCGCCTCCTGGCCGTGGGCGAAGCGTGGCCCTGGGGTGGCGTCACCGCGGAAATCGTCGCCCGCGTTGCCAGCGAAGGCTTCGAGCTGCTCGACGTCCCTCCCCGCCGCCTCAACGCCAAGAACACCCCGGTCCCTTTTCATCCCAACCTGTGGGGCACCCACCGTCCCACGGCCCAAACCGTCGCCCGCGCCATGCGCGAACTGCTCCAGCTCTGAAGAAGATGCGCCCTTTGCCCCCCTCCATTTTCGATTAGCCATTAGCCCATTTTCATTCCGATGCCGCAAATTCCCATCATTATGCCACAGCTCGGCGAGTCCATCGCCGAGGCCACCATCGTCAACATTGCCGTGCAAGTGGGCGACGCCGTGGACGCCGACCAGGACGTTATTGAGGTGGAAACCAACAAGGCCGTCATGAGCGTCACCACGCCGTGCCCCGGACGCGTTGGTTGCATCCTCGTCGAATCCGGCCAGAGCTATTCCGTGGGAGCCGTCCTCGGCTACCTGGAAGCCACGGAGGAAGACGTCGTGCGCTACGGCCTCGACGTCCCGGCACCCGCAGCCACCCTGGCACAGGCGGATGGGGACGGCGAAGTCGCCATTGCCACTCCCCCCGGAGCCACCAAGCCCGCCGCCGTCCAGCCGACCGTGCGCGGCCTTCCCGTCCCCGCCCATGCGGCGGGAGCCAGCTACATGTCCCCCCGGATGAAAGCGCGGATGAGCGAACTCGGCCTGCACGCCGCCGACCTCGCGGGCATCGCCGGAAGCGGCGCAGCGGGGCGCGTGACGATTGAAGATTTCGAGAAATTCCTCTCCCAGCTTGAAAACCTGACCCTCACCCCGGCCTCCCCCATGCGCGTGGCCGTGGCCGACGCCATGCGGCGCAGCGCCACGCGGCCCATCGCCACCGCGGGAATTCCGCTCATCCTCGATGCCGTGCTGGCCCATCGCAAGCAAGCCAACCCGAAACCGGGCCCGGCGCTGTATGCGCTGCGGGCGCTCGGCATCGCCCTGGCGGAAAACAGCGCCCCGGCGGGCCGCCTCGTGGGCGACCGCATCGCGCACCCGCCCGCCATCGACATCGGATTTGCCGTGGAAGTCGAAGACGGTGTTCTCGTGCCGGTTCTGCGCAGCGTGGACAGCACCCCGCTTGCCGACCTCGTCCCGCGCTATAACGACCTTGTCGAACAGGCGCGGCAACGCCGCCTCTCCCCGGCGGCATCGGGCGGCTCCGTTGCTACCGTAACCAACTTCGGCACCTTTGGGCTCACATGGGCCACACCCATTCCGCTGCCGGAACAAACGCTCGTGCTCGGTCTGGGCGCAGGTCGCGTCGTCCCGCAATGGAACGCGGAGAAGAGTGTGTTTGAACCGGCCACTGAAGCGCAACTGACCCTAAGCTTCGATCACCGCGTGCTAGATGGCGGCGCAGCAGGGAGACTCCTCGGTCGCATAGCGGAACTGCTGGCCGATCCGGGGCAGTTGTAGGTCTACCCCACATCCAACAACGCCTTCACCTGCCCGGCCACATCCCCGGTGCGCATGAGCGACTCGCCCACGAGCAGCGCGTTGACGCCTGCTGCAAAAACCCGCTGGGCGTCGGCCTGGGTCTTGATGCCACTTTCACTCACGAGAATCACGTCCTCCGGCACTTCTTCGCTGATGATCTCCGTGGCGCGCAGATCGACCTCGAACGTGGTCAGGTTCCGGTTGTTGATGCCGATCAGCCGCGCGCCGCAATCCAGGGCGCGTTCCAACTCCGGGAGCGTGTGGACTTCCACCAACACGTCGAGGCCGAGCGTGATGGCGGTCTCGTGCAGCCGCTCCAAGTCTGCCTGTTCAAGCGCAGCCACGATCAAGAGGATCGCGTCGGCCCCGGCCACCGCCGCCTCGAAGATTTGCGCCTCGTGCAGGATGAAATCCTTGCGCAAGAGCGGGAGCCCAACTGTCTGCCGGATTTGTGTGAGATAGCTCAGGCTCCCTTGAAAAAATTGTTCATCGGTGAGGACGGAGATGGCGTGTGCTCCCGCTGCTTGATACGCCTGAGCAATCGCCACGGGATCGAAGTTTTCGACGATGGTCCCGACAGACGGCGAGGCTTTCTTGACCTCGGCGATCAAGCCGAGCGCATCCAGACCGTGGTCGATGGCGGTGGTGAACCCCCGGTAATCGTTGCGCAGCAAAGCCGCCGCGCGGAGATGCTCCAAGCGCGGTAGCAACCGGGCGATCTCCGTGCGTTTCTGGTCGAGGATGCGTTGCAGGCGATTCATGGTCGCCCAATAGAGCAGCAACGCAAGCAGAGGAAAAGAAGATTGAATTACGCAGGATTGGGTATAAACGGCTCTCTGCATGTCCATTGCCCCCGATCTCCTCGAAATCCTGCGCTGTCCCCAAACCGGCCAGCGACTGGCGCTTGCCCCTGCGGAACAGCTCATGCAGTTGGAATCCCAACGCCGCGAGGGAACGCTTGCCCTCTATCCAGCGCAGCCCCAATGGAATCCCAGCGGGCCATTGGAAGCGGTGCTGGTTCGTGACGATGGCAAAGTCGGCTATGTTGTGCAGGGTGGTATCCCGATCCTGTTGCCGGATCATGGCATTGATCTGACGTAACCCACCATCGGGATTTGCTTTTTCTTTGCTGTGCGGCAAAATTGCCCAGAATCCATCCCATGCCAGACCCTGCCATTGCAATCCGCAACCTGACGAAAGTTTACCCGATCCCGTTCAAACGCGAACGGGTGACGGCGGTGGACCATCTGAGCCTCTCCGTGGAGCCGGGCCAGGTCTATGGGCTGCTCGGCCCCAATGGCTCGGGTAAGAGCACGACGATGAAAGTGCTGCTCGGGCTCGTCCCCGCCACCTCCGGCAGTGCGCAAATTTTCGGGCGCGATTCAACCTTGGTGGAAAGCCACGAGGAGGTCGGCTACCTGCCGGAGAATCCCTACTTTTACAAATTCCTGACGGGCCAGGAGACGCTCCGTTTCTACGGCAAGCTCTGCGGGTTGCGTGGGGCGGCTTTGCGTGAGCGGACCCGCGAATTGCTCAAGCTCGTGGGACTGGAAAACGCAGCGGACCGGCGGCTGGGCGGCTATTCCAAGGGGATGCTCCAGCGGATTGGCTTGGCGCAGGCGCTCGTGCAGGAGCCGCGGTTGTTGGTGCTGGACGAACCGACGGCGGGCGTGGACCCGGCGGGCTCGCGTGAAATCCGCGACCTGATTCTGGAGTTTAAGAGCCGGGGTATCACCGTGCTGCTCTGCTCCCATCTGCTGGGCCAAGTGCAGGAGATTTGCGACCGTGTGGGGATTCTCCACCAAGGCAAACTGGTCCGCGAAGGGGAACTTGAATCACTCATTTCCATCGAAAACCAGACGCAACTCATCTTCGAGAACGCTTCGCCCGATCTGCTGGCCCGCTTTGAAGCCGAGGCCGCCGCCTGCGGTGCCCGGCTGGTGGAAAAGAGCAAGCCACACACGACGTTGGAACGGTTTTTTCTGGAGGTGACAAAGTAACCATGCAACCCCGCCACCAATTCTTTTCTCCTGCCCGCGTGAGCGCCATCGCGGGCAACACACTGCTAGAGCTGGTGCGCCAGAAGGTGTTCTATTTTCTGCTCATCTTCGCCCTGGTGCTCATCGGTGCATCGTTCTTCATGGGCTTTCTGAGGCCCGAATTGCAGTTCCAAGTGATGAAGGATGTTTCGCTGGGAGCGATGTCCGTTTTCACCTGGTTGCTGGCTGTGCTCGCCACGGCGATGATGCTCCCCAAAGACATCGAAGAGCGCACGCTTTACACCATCCTCGCCAAGCCGGTGCCCCGCTTTGAATACCTGTTGGGCAAATTGCTCGGCGTCTTCGTGATGCTGGCCATCTCCACGGTGGTGATGGGGGCGATATTCGCGGCAGTGCTTTATGCCAAGGAACAGCTCGCCATTGCCGAGGCGCTTCAAGAGGGAAAGATCACCGATCCCGCGCAAATCGCCGAAATCGTGCGTAACGTGAAGGCTTCCACCTTTACCTGGTCGCTTGTGCCCGGCGTAATCGCCATCTATTTCAAAGCGGCTATTTTTGCCGCCCTCACGCTGCTTATCTCCACATTTGCCTCCTCGTGGATTTTCACAATCGTCGTCTCCGTAGCAGTTTATCTGATCGGCCACCTCACCCCCATTGCCCGCGAATACTGGCTGGCGGATGGTGGTACCTGGCTGGCTAAAGTGGGGCTCGCGCTGATCGCCCTGTTCTTCCCGGACCTGCAACTTTTCAACCTGGCTGATGACATCGTGGCCGGGAACGCCATCGCCCTGGGGCTTTTTCTTCACACGGTGGGCCTGGGCTGCCTCTACATCGCCGTCTATGGTTGCCTTGCCTACTGGATGTTTGCCAACAAGGAGTTGTAGCCGCCTCGCATGAAACGGATCGCCGTCCTACTGGTCGCCTTACTCGTATTCGGGGCTGTGAAACTCCCCATGGAGCGGGCGATCACGGACGCCCATCGCGCCGCCTATTTTCGTGGGGCAAAACTCGACCTGACCTTGCGCGAGCAGATCGGCCAGGGAGCCTTCGTCGCGGCGTTGAGCGGATTTCGCGGCGTGATCGCCGACATCCTGACAATTCAGGCCTTTACGGCCTGGGAAAACACCCAATGGAGCCGGGTGATCTTCCTCTACAATCAGATTACCACCCTTCAGCCGCGCGTCATCATGCACTGGGAAACGGCGGCTGGATATACCGCTTCCGACGCCAGCGTTGCCGCCTTGGAAGACCCCAAACAACCGCGCCAAGCGCTTCGGGTCAAGGCTTCGCGGGATTTCATCCAGCAGGGCCGCGAATTTCTGGAACGGGGTATTCGCAATAACCCGGATCGCTACGTTCTTTTCAACAAACTTGGTGCTCTACTGGCGCAGAAAACGGAAGATCATTACGCCGCCTACGAAGCCTTCTCCAAAGCCGCCGAATTTCCGGACTGCATGGGCTATGAAAAACGATTCGCCGCCTATGAACTCTCGCGCTGTCCCGGCCGGGAGGCGCAAGCCTACGCGCTTCTGCTCAAGCTCTACCGGATGGGGGCATCCCAACACACGCCCATGCTCTTGGGGCGGATTGCGGCGATGGAGGAAAAACTGGACATCCCATCGGATCAAAGAGTTTGCAACCAACACGGTTCCCCTCAATAATAGCCCCTCCGCAGAAACATACCCCATGCGATTTGCGATTTTCGGAGACATCCACGCCAATCTGGAGGCGTTGCAAGCCGTCCTAGCCGACGCCAGCGAATACGGTTGCACCCATCACGTCTGCATCGGCGATGTGGTCGGTTACAACGCCAATCCGCACGAGTGCGTCCAGATCATCCGCGAACTTGGCTGCCCCATTGTTCAGGGCAATCACGACGAACAGGCGCACATGACGGATTCGCGCGACATTTTTAATCCATTAGCCGACACCGCCATCCGCTGGACCCGCGAGCATCTCACCGATGACGACAAAAAGTGGCTCGCAGGGCTGCGACTCGTCCGGCAGGTGAGGGACTTTACCATCGTCCATGCCACGCTCGACACGCCGGGCCAGTGGGCCTACGTCTTCAACCAGCTCGACGCCGCCGCCAGCTTCAACTACCAGTACACCAACGTCTGTTTCTACGGCCACACCCACGCGCCGCGCGCCTACGTGCGGGACGAGGCCATCCGCTCAGTGCCGCTCGATATGCTGGCCATCGAGCCGGGCAAAAAATATTTCATCAATGTAGGCAGCGTCGGCCAGCCGCGCGACGGCGACTGGCATGCCTCCTACTGCATCTACCACGCGGACAAAGGCCTCGTGGAATTGCGCCGCATCCCTTACGACATTAACACCGCGCAGGACAAAGTGGTGGAAGCAGGGCTGCCCCAACGCCTCGCCGACCGGCTGGCGCTGGGAAATTAAGGGGAAGCCATGTCTCCCCGTTCCATCCTCGTCATCAAACCGAGTTCGCTGGGCGATGTCGTTCACACGCTCCCGGCGGTCTCGCTGTTGAAAAAAGCCTGGCCGCAGGCCCGGTTGCGCTGGGTCGTCAACCCGGAATGGGCTCCGCTGCTGGAAGGCAATCCGGATGTGGACGAAGTCGTCCTCTTTCCCCGGCGCGAACTGAGCGGTTCCATTTTCCGGCAACTCCGCTGGCTGCGCGATCTGCGCGCTGCGTATCGAAGCGATCTCGTGCTCGATTTCCAAGGCCTGCTGCGTAGCGCCGTGATGGGTCGCTTCTGCCGCGGGGAAACGCTCCTCGGGCTCGCCGACGCCCGCGAGGGTGCCCGTATTTTCTATGACCGGAGCGTGAAAGTAGGCCGCGAACACGCCGTGGATCGCTATCTGAAACTGGTCGCCGCGTTCGGTATTGACACCACCGGACCGCTCACTTGGAACCTCCCGGCGGGTTGCCGTCCGGAGGGATTCGCGCTGGAGGAACCGTTCGTCCTGCTACACCCCTTCGCGCGGGGTCAGGGAAAATCGCTCTCCGGCGAGGAAGCTGTCGAATTTGCGGCAGCCCTACCCTGCCCAGTCGTGCTGGCTGGAAAGTCCGACGTCCAAATCGCCAAGCCGCCGGAAAACCTCGTCAACCTGCTCAACCGAACCACGCTCCTTGAACTCATCTGGCTCCTGCGCCGAGCGCGCTTTGTGGTGAGTGTGGACAGCGGCCCGATGCACATCGCCGCCGCGCTGACACCGAACCTCCTCGCCCTGCACACATGGAGCGATCCCACCCTCGTCGGTCCGTACCGTCCCGAGGCGTGGATATGGAAAGATAGGACGCTCTTTCAAGCAGACGAACTACGCACCCCGCCGCCATACGGGAAGAAACCGGACGCAGCACCAGATCTCGCCGCTGTGGCAGCCCGCGTCGCGGAATGGGTGACGCGGTAGAGTCTCTCCGTTACCCCTACTTGGACCGGCTCTTTTTGCGGGAACTGGATGCGCTGTTTGGCTGGAGTTGGTTCCCCGCGCCATCATAAACATCGATGCCTATCGGCCGCCCATTGGAGTCGTAGCGATAGACAAGCCGCCGGAGCAAAGCGCCATTGGGCGTTTTTTCAAACTGGTCGCTAACATGGCCCATGGCGTCATATTTGTAGCTTACCCGGGTGATGACCTTATCCTTGGCGTCATAGATCACGCCCTCTTCCAGTCGCCCTTGTTCGTCGAGTGTGTAGGTTTCTCTCTGAACCAGCTTTTTGGCAGGGTTATACGTCTTGGATTCGGCGGTGCGGGCATCCAAGTCCGTTTGCATATCGGTGCGTGAGCCGTCCGTGTGCAATGTGGTGGTAACTTTGATGCTGACGCCTCCCTCCTGCGCGAATGCGGAGGAGACAGTCAGCAGCAAGGCCAGGGTGAAAGCGAAAAAGGGGAGTTTCATCATAAAAGCTCCGCCGTTGAAGGAAGGGGAGGCGAGTCGTTTTCGGGCTGGTTGAACTGCAAATCGTAAAGCCGCCGGTAGTTGCCGCTCTGGGCGAAGAGTTCTTCGTGCGTTCCCTGCTCCACAATGCGGCCGTCCGCCATGCTTACGATCTGGTCCGCCTTCAAAATAGTGGAGAGGCGGTGGGCGATGGCGATGACCGTCCGTCCGGCAGCCAGCCGATCAAGGGCAAGCTGGATTTTCTGTTCGGATTCGGAGTCCAACGCGCTGGTGGCTTCATCCAAGAGCAAAATGGGCGCGTTTTTAAGCAGGGCGCGCGCAATGGCCACCCGCTGCTGCTGGCCACCGGAGAGCATGCATCCCTTGTCCCCAACGACCGTTCCATAGCCGTGGGGTTGGGCGCAGATGAACTCGTGAGCGAAAGCTTGCTCCGCCGCCGCATAAACCTCTTCGTCGGTCGCTTCGAGCCGCCCGTAGCGTATATTCTCCATGATGGTCGTGTGGAAGAGGAAGGTATCCTGCGTGACGATGGCGATATTTTTGCGCAGGGAAGCCTGCGTAACCGCGCGCAAATCCTGCCCATCGATCAGGATGCGACCCGTCTGCGGATCGTAAAACCGGAGGAGCAGGCTCAGGATGGTGCTCTTGCCGGCGCCGCTCTGGCCCACGAGGGCGTAAGTCTTGCCCGGTTCGATTTTGAGATTGATCTCCTGTACGGCGGGGGGGAGGTCGTCGCGGTAGCTGAAGGCGACGTTCTCCAGGACGATTTCACCTCGCGCAGGACCCATCTCCAAGGCATTCGGCGCATCCTTGATGTGAGGCTCGATGTTCATCAATTCAAAAATCCGCTCGGTGGAAACCAGCGCCTTTTGCAGCGTGAGATGAATGCGGCTGAGCTTCTTGACCGGGTCATACATCATGAAGAGGGCGGAGACCAGAGCGAGAAACGTTCCGGCGGAAATGCCCCGCACGCCGACGTAGACCAACGCCATCATCACGCCCACAGCCGAGACGGCTTCGATGATCGGACCCACGATTTCAATGTTCCTGCGCACCTTGATCGCGACGTTAAATTGGACATCGCCGCTGTCTTCAAAATTACTAATGGTGTGCTTTTCACGCACCAGCGCCTTGACGACGCGTACACCCGCAAACGCTTCCTGCAAAATGACCATCATCATTCCGGCACGGGCTTCCTCCGAGCCGCCCTCCCTGCGGACTTTCTTGCCAAAGATCGAGATGGGAATCAGGCAGACGGGAAAAAGAATCAGGCTGATAATGGTAAAGCGCCAGTCCAAGTGCAACAGCACGCCGATGGAAGTCAGCACGGTGACTGGCTGGGTGACGATGTCGGCGCTCACTTGTGAGAGGGCCATCTGCGCCATGCGCGAGTCGTTCATGACATGGCCAATCAACATCCCGGAATGCCGCGTGTTAAAGAAGGCGAGGGGCTGGGCGATGATTTTGCGAAACAGGTCGTTGCGGATGTCGTTGAGCAGCTTCAAGCTGACCCAAGAGACATAATATGTGTTCATGTAGCCCAAAATGCTCCGCGCCATCATGACGGCGGGGATCAACATGCAGACCCAAATCATCGAGTTGACTGTCGGTCCATGGCCGAGAATTTCTTTTCCGACATGTTTTGCGCCATCGGGAAAGATGTGATCTGCGACGCGTTTGAGAGTCAGAGGCACCATGGAATTGGTGACGCCCGCGCCGATACCGCAAATCAAACCGAGGACAAAGCGCTTTTTGTATTTTGCGAGGTAGGGCAGGAGCTGTTTGTATGGAACCCACATCCGGCGCAGCAGTTCGCGCATTGGGATTTTGGGTTTGGGATCAGATTTATTGCTCATGAATGGAAAGGGTGGCCGCACGGAGGCTGGCAAAGTGGGCATTTATAGCACCGATAACTGCCTCCGTCGATAAATCGCTTAAGGGCCGGGGAAGTGCCCGCGGTTCAAAGTGCGTGAGCGGTTTCGGTTCTCCAGCGTATAAAACGACGGCTTGGTCATGCCGGGGGCACCAGGCAAACGGATTCGTTTCGCCGAACAGGGCGATCTGGGGTGTGTGAAAGGCGGCGCCAAAATGCACCGGGGCGGAGTCCATGCTCATCAGAAGAGAGGCGCGCCGGATGATCGTCGCCAGCCCGAGCAGATCGAGCCGCCCGGAGAAATCCCGCCACGGCGTGCGCAATCCGGCCCGGATGGCTTGCAGGTGCGCCCGTTCAAAGCCGTCTCGTCCACCAGTGACCACACATGGCAACCCCAACACGCCCTGGCAATGGTCGATCACTTGCGCCCAACGCTCAGGTACCCAGTATTTCTCGGCACGCGCCGTTCCGGGATGGACGACGGCAAATGGCCCGTTAATACCCGCTTCCAAGAGGAGTTGTGTCACGGCTTTGTCGGCGCTTGCCGGGAGTTCCAGCGTGATCGGTACATCTTGCCGCGTGATGCCCAGAGGCTGGAGCAGGTCGAGATGGTGGTCGATGGTGTGGTTCTCCCGAACGCTGGAATCGACAAACTCGTTGAAGGCGAACTTGCGGTGCCACGAGCGTTTTACCCAGCCAAAGGTGATCCGGCGCGGAGCGCGGGAAAGGAGGGTGAAAAACGCGGAGCGGTCGTTGCCGGTAAAATCCAGGCAGACATCAAATTTCCCCGTGGTCAGCCGGGTGAGCAACCGCGCGTTGATCCGGCGGTCGCGGAATACCAGCACCTCATCCACGTAGGGCAGCGCCGGAACGAGCCCCTCACAGTTCTCCAGGATGCACAATGTCAAACGCGCACTCGGGAACGCCTGGCGCAATGCTACCAAGGCGGGCGTCGTCAGGACGAGATCGCCAATGCGCTTGAGCTTGAGGACGAGGATGTTCATCTGGAGGTGGTGCAAAAAAATGACACGGATGCGGGGTGATTTCTTGGTTTATTTTGCAAACCGCAACCCTTATCCTCTGGATCACATGTTTTCAAGCGTTCCTCAGTTTTTCCCCTACGCCAGTTCATGAATATCGGCCTTGTCAGACGGGGATATTCGGCCAGCGGCGGCGCTGAGGCTTATTTGACACGCTTTGCTCAAGCACTTCTGGCGGCGGGACACGACTGCACGCTCTTCACTTCCGCCCGATGGCCGCATGAAGCATGGCCCGGCGGGCGCATCGAGACGCTGCCCGGCCATTCGCCCCAAGCCTTCGCCGATGCCTTGGAACGCGCTCGCCCCAACGTCTCCTGCGACTTTCTTTTTTCCTTGGAGCGTGTCTGGTCGTGCGACGCTTATCGAGCCGGAGACGGCGTTCACCGGGCATGGCTCAAGCGGCGCGCGCAGATCGAACCGTTCTGGCGGCGCTGGGGCCGCGTCTTCAACCGCAAGCACCGCGAATTATTAGCCTTGGAGTCACGCCTCTTTTCACCCGAAGGCGCAGGGATGGTCATTGCCAACAGCCGGATGGTGAAAGAGGAAATTCTCCGCGAATACGATTACCCCGTTGAGCGCATCCATGTTGTCTATAATGGACTTCCACTGTTCACCCCCCGGCCTGAATTGCGTGCCGAAATGCGGGCACAGTTGGGGTTGGCGGAATCCGACTACGCAGTACTCTTCGCCGGGAGTGGCTGGGAACGCAAGGGGCTCAAGACAGCCATCGAGGGGATTGTTCAGGCGAATCCGGCATGCCACCCTGTGCTACTTGTCGCCGGGCGGGGCAATCCGGGCCAGTACAGCCATGGCAATGGCAATCGGGTTCGGTTTCTGGGACCAGTCCGAGGAATGGCTGCATGCTATGCTGCTGCCGACGCTTTTCTACTGCCAACGCTCTACGACCCGTTTTCCAACGCCTGCTTGGAAGCGCTCGCTGCCGGATTGCCGGTAATCACAACCGCAGCCAACGGTTTTTCGGAAATCCTGCAATCAGGAATTGATGGCGAAGTTCTTACAAACCCAACCGACGGCAAAGCTGCTGCGCGCGCCATCGAAGCCTGGGGCGATCCGATGCGCCGCGCCGCCATCCGTCCTCATTTGTTGGAGTTGGCGGGGAGGTTCACCATTGAAGCCAACGTGCGGAACACGTTGGCCGCCATTGGCAAGGGGTAAAGGAGCTATCGCACGAACGCGATAGCTCATCTTCGATTAGCAATTCGCTATTTTCCCCGACTATTCCACGTGCTCTACCTGGGAATCGTCTTCCAAGTCTTCCACGTCGTGTTCGGCCAGCGAGAAACGCCGTTTGCGCTTGGCGGCAGGTAGTGGTGAGAGCGTCATGTTGATGCTCTTGCCGACCTGCTTGGCGGCCATTTCGACCACAGCCATTCCGGACAGATCGTCACGGACCCGCCGCATTACGGCTTCACCCAAGTCCTTGTGCGCCATTTCGCGCCCACGGAATTGGAGTTGGACTTTGAGTTTGTTGCCTTTGTCGAGGAACTGTTCACCTCGGCGGATTTTGGTCAGGTAGTCATGCTCGTCGATGTTGACGCGAAACTTGAGTTCCTTGAGTTTGCTGGAACTTTGTTTCTTTTCCTTCTCTTGTTTCGCCATTTCGTAGCGGAACTTGCCGAAGTCGACGATACGACAGACGGGGGGGACGGCATTCGGAGCGACCTCGACGAGGTCGAGGCCCTGGCTTTGTGCCCTGCGAATCGCATCTTGCAGCTTCATGACACCTAGCTGCTCGTTGGTGGATGCGACAATTACCCGCACTTCTTTTGCGCGGATGCGCCCATTGACTCGGATCTGCTGGATTTGAATAAACTGTTTCTCCTTGAGGCACCCTCCTCGAAGCGGAAGGGGGAACCTGTTTGTATTATTGCCGCATTGATGTGCGCAGGTTTCCCTCCGCCCACCGCTTCTTTATCCGATGGGTTCGCGGCGGGGCCCATCGGTCTGGCCCGCGAAGGATCGCACGCCAACCTGTGCATGTAGGGGACTTTTCACTCAGGAGCAAGGCGAATCTGCACCCCGGCGGATTTATCTAAAAAAAGGAGCGGTCCCGCTGGTGCGGAACCGCCCCTGATAAGAGGGTTGATTTGGAACTTATTTGCCTAGGAACGCGCGCAGGGAGGCGAGCTGTCCGGCGCTGCCGAGCTTGACGTTCTTGGACGCGATGAACTTGGCGTATTCATCCATGAAAATCTTGCCCGGAGGACGGAAGTCGAACTGGCCGGGATTATCGCGGAAGAATTCGCGATGAACACGAGTCCAGACGAGGCGACCGTCGGTGTCGATGTTGATCTTGGTGACGCCGAGCTTGGCGGCGGGCAGGTATTCGTCTTCGTTGACCCCGCAAGAATCGGCGATTTTGCCCCCGGCGGCGTTGATGCGACGGACTTCTTCCTGCGGAACGCTGCTGCTGCCGTGCATGACGATTGGCACGGGCTGCATGCCTGCTGCGGCGAGGTTCGCCTCAATCTGCTCGATCACCTCGAAGTGGAGGCTCTGCTGGCCCTTGAATTTGAACGCGCCGTGGCTGGTGCCAATGGCGGCGGCCAGGGCGTCGCACCCGGTGCGCTGGATGAATTCGACGGCTTCAGCGGGGTTGGTCAGGCAGGCGTTGCCTTCCTCGACAACCACGTCTTCCTCGACGCCACCGAGCTGGCCGAGTTCGGCTTCGACGGTGAGGCCCTTGGCGTGGGCGCGATCCACGACGCGCTTGGTGATGGCGATGTTTTCGTCAAACGGAGAGTGGGAAGCGTCGATCATGACGGAGCTGTAGAAGCCGGAGTCGATGCAGTCGTAGCAGGTCGCTTCGTCGCCGTGGTCGAGATGGACGGCGTAGATGGCTTCCGGGAAAATTTCGTCAGCGGCGCGGATGACGGCTTCGATCATGCGCTTGTCCGAATATTGGCGGGCGCCCTTGGAAAGCTGGATGATGAAGGGGGCCTGGCTGTCGAGACAGCCGCGGAAGAGGCCCATCGTTTGTTCGATGTTATTGATGTTATATGCCCCGACGGCGTATTTGCCGTAGGCATGTTTGGAGAGTTGTGCGGTGGTGACGATCATAAGAAAGCCAATTAATATCGGGGGATTAGTCTAAAGGGGCAAGGCGAAATACGGAGAGATTAGCGATGAATTAGGGCTGGTTCAGCACCGTCTCAAGGATTTTCATTGTTTCCCGTTGACGCTGTTGGATGAACGCCTGCGCCTTAGCCGTCTTCTGTTTTGCGGCTGCGGGGTCTGTGACAAGGGCCAGCGTGGTGGGGACGATTTGGGTGACTTCGTCGGGCTTGTCCATGTCGAAGAGCCATTCCTTCAGGCCAATATCCCGCCACATGAAGCCCTTGGTGGTTTGTTGCTTGAACCGGCAGACGATGGCCGGGACGACGTTGGCGATGCACAGGATGGGGGAGTGCATTTCCAGGCTCAGCAAGCCTGCGGATTTCACGTAGGTGCTCACCGCTTCGTCGGTCAGCCAGAAATGCTCGCGCCAGACGACCTTGGCTTTCACGTCGTCCGGCAGTTTATCAAAGATCATTTCCTTGCCGACGGCCATCTGGCTTTCGTCCTCCGGGCAAAGGAGCACTTTCAAATCGGTCTGGCGCGCCACGGCAATGACCGCTTCGCGCAGGGGAGCGTTGTCGTGCTCTTTGAGGGCGTTGTTAACCGCTTCGCGTTGGCGGCTGCCGTCGTTCATGGGACGGTGATGAATTTCCCACATCGGCGTGAAACGCAGGCGCGGGATGACGCAGAGGTATTTGCCCGGCTGGAGATGGTTTTCCGCTAGAAATTTATCGGCTGCGGCATCGTTCCGGAGCGCGACGCCAAAGGCGGCATCAGGTGCGAAGTCCATGACGGGGGAGGCGACGCCGTTGTCTTTCGCATATTGAAGCGAAACCGAGTCACGGAAGAAGACGAACCGCGACCGCGTCAGAATATCTCTGGTTTCGGCATCCAGGACGGGCAGGGTTTCAGCATAAGCGCCCGGGAGGCTGATGCCGTAGACGCCGTAAGGTTTGCCGGTTTCCTTGCTCCATTTGGCGAGAGAATCCTTTGCCACCAGTCCCGAGCCGGAGCTGTGCAGCAGGAAGTCGCATTCCTTGAATGCTTGGGCGACTTCCTCCGGGGTGGAGACGATGCGGAGTTTGGGGAAGTTGCGCCGGAGCATTTCCTCCACCGGGCCGTGGATGCTCTGGCCGGGCCACAGGGTGACTTCCGCGTCGGGAATCTGCTCTTGGAGCAGCCGCAGGATGCCGGGGGTGTGGCCAATGTCGCCGATGTTGATGACCTGCCATGCGGAGCGGAGCAGGATGTGTTTTGGAGCGGCATGGGCTGACATGGTTTGCAAAAGGAAGCCGCAGCACAGCGCGGTGAGGCGGATGAGGAGGGGCCGGAATCGCATAAATAAAAAGCCTCGATCCCAATGGCTTGGAATCGAGGCTCAAAGCATAAATCAATCCGTTGTTTACGAAATCCGCATCGGCATGATGACGTAGAGGAACGGGCCTTGAATTTTGATCACGCCGGGGCTCATTTCGTCGATGAGATCGAGGAACACCTCGTCCACCGAGAGGTTCTTGAGTGGGGCCATCAGGAATTCCGGGTTGAAGGCGATGGCGAAGTCGCGTCCTTTGTATTGGATGGCGAGGGATTCGCGGGCTTCGCCGACGTCGGGTGTGTTGGCGGCAATCTCCAGATTGTTCTTTGTGAAAACCAGTTTAACAGAGTTGCTCTTTTCGCTCGAAAGCAGCGAGACGCGATGCACGGCGTCGTGGAACTGTACGCGTTCCAGCGTGACGCGCTCCTTGGTTTCTCCGGGAATGACCTGCCGGTAGTTCGGGTAGTTGCCTTCGATGAGTTTGGAGACGAGCAGCGTGCCGTCCAATTCAAAGGCGACCTGGTTTTCGCCCAGGCTCAACTTGACTTCGCCTTCATCAGTAAGCAGGCGCGCGATTTCATTGATCGCCTTGGTCGGGATGATCACGTCGCCTTCGTGGCTGCGCGGGAATTCGAGTTCGATGTCCACGAGCGCGAGCCGCCGCCCGTCGGTGGCGACGAGAGTCAGCTTTTCCTCGCGGAAGGAGAAGAGCAGGCCATTGAGCACGTAGCGCGTCTCGTCGGTCGAGATGGCATAGGCGGTCTTTTTAAGCGCGTCCCGGAAATCTTTCTGGCGGAGCGTGAACGTCTTGGCGTTTTCGAATTTTGGCAGCGGTGGAAATTCCTCTTCCGGCAGGCCGAGGATTTTGAAGAAGCTTGGGCCGCTACGGATGGAGGCGACATTCTTGGAGTCCACCTCGACAGTGATTTCGTTGGCCGGAAGTTCGCGCACGATGCTTAGGAGCCGCCGGGCGGGCAGGGTGGTGGCACCACTTTTTTCAATGGTGGCCTCCACGCCAGAGCGGATGCCTACGTCCAAGTCCGACGTGGTGAAGCGCAGTTGGCCGTCGGCCGCCTGCAACAGAACGTTGGAGAGGATGGGGAGGGTGGTGCGGGTGCTGACCACATTTTGCACGGTTTGCAGGCCTTCGAGGAGCTTCTCTTTGCTGACGCTGAACTTCATAAAGGTATTGGGAATGGGGGTGCTCGTTACAGTGTTTTAAAAATTATCCCGGCAGACTGGATCATGGCAATCGTGGCCTAAGTGTCAAGAGTGCTATCGGTTAAGTTGGTTGTCGAGGAAGGCGACGACCTGGCGCACTTTTTCGTCTTCTACCATCCGTTCCTTAACGAGTCGATGGGCGTGCAAGACGGTGCCGTGATCGCGCCCGCCGAAGGCGTCGCCGATTTCGCTCAACGAAGTCTTTGTCAGTTCGCGGGCCAGATACATGGCCACCTGCCGCGGGAAGGCGATGTTGGCGGGGCGGCGTTTGCTGGTCATGTCTGCCAGACGCACGTCGTAATGCTCGGCCACCTTGCGCTGGATTTGTTCGATGGTGATGGTCCGCCGGGCTTCCTCCTGCAGGATATCCTTGAGGAGATGCTCCACCGTTTCGGGCAACAGCTCGCGCCCGCTCAGCGAGGAGAAGGCGGCTACGCGCATGAGCGCCCCTTCCAGCCGTCGCACGTTGGATTTGATGCGCGCAGCTAAGAATTCGAGCACCGAGGCGTCGAGCTTGAGGTTGAGCGACTGGGCTTTCTTGCGCAAAATTGCCACGCGGGTCTCGATGTCTGGGGGCTGCAGCTCGGCGGTCATTCCCCACTCAAAGCGGGAGACAAGCCGACCTTCCAGGTTTTGGATTTCGGACGGGGGGCGATCACTGGAAAGGATGATCTGCTTATGGCCGTCAAAAAGAGTGTTGAACGTGTGGAAGAACTCTTCCTGGGAGCGTTCCTTGCCAGCGAGGAACTGGATGTCGTCGATGAGGAGCACATCCGCCTGCCGGTAACGGTTGCGAAATTTGACGAGCTTGCTGTTCTGGATGGCGTCAATGAACTCGTTGGTGAATTTCTCGCTGGAGAGGTACATCACCTTCGCCCCTTTTTTGCTGGCAGCGACATGCTGGCCGATGGCGTGCATGAGGTGCGTTTTCCCCAACCCCACGCCACCATAGACAAAGAGCGGGTTATAGGTCTTGGCCGGATTTTGAGCCACGGCCAGCGCTGCCGCGTGGGCGAATTGGTTGTTGGCCCCCACAACGAACGAGTCGAACGTGTTGCTCGCGTTCATACCAGTCGGCGAGGTGGCCGCTTTTTCTCCAGTGAGAGAAGAACGCGCCGCGCCTTTCGGGCTGGGAGCGGCTTCTTGAGTCTCCTCCTCTTTTTCTGGTGCATCGACGATGGTAAAATGAATCTCTCTCGGGCTGCCCAGAACCGTCAGAATGGCGGACTGGAGGAGCTTCATGTAGTTCGTCTCGATCCAGAGCTGGTAGATGTTGTTGGGCACCCGCAGCGTGATCGTCTTTTCGTCGGCTCCCAAAAGCTGAATCGTCTTAAACCAACGCTGGAACGTATCGGCGCTCACCTCGGGACGGATGGCGTCGGCGATATGCTTCCAGATCATGGCGAAATGGTCTTCCATAAGTGATTTATGCACACGCCATTAAAGGCGGCGCAAGATGGGGGAAAAGGGGGCGGAGCACTCCCATGGAACCTAGAGGAGTGTGCAAGTTTTCCCGGTTATGGGCCAAAATTGACCATCTAGAGAACGAGGTGGAACAATCATCCAACCCGTTTAAATTAAGAGACTTATAAAAGCAGAATGCATGGAACACGCTTTTTATGGCCGTTCCACAGCTTTTGAAGGCGCAGAATGTCCTATTCATGCGCTTCGCAAAGTTTTGGGGGATGTTTCCGCTCTTGTTCACAAGTTATTCACACAGGGCAAGTCTCTCGCTCGCCGTGCGGCGTGAGATTAGTCAGCCTGCAAATTTGGAACAAGAAAAAATCCTGCAAATCCACGATTTTTATTTCCGAGCCGGAGGGAAGTAATCTGGCTCTTCAAGAAACTTATCCTTGCAGAGATGCCAGTCGGGCTCGGACAGCCTGAACCCGCTCGGACGGCGTGCGGAAAAGCAGGGCGACGGCTATGGTGACGAGCGTTCCCGCAGTGATTCGCCATGGGAACTCGATTGCGGGCAGCCATGCGGGTCGCCACAACACCGCATCCTTCACCTGCGGGTGGAGCAATTGCCAGAGGTCGTTGTGAAGCCCGCTCAACAAAGCCACGGCGATGAACCCGCAGACCATGGCGAACAGATTGCCCCGCTCGCTGCCGCGCGTTTTGGTGAGCATCCCGACAAGGAACACGCCGAGCATTGAGCCGTAGGTGTAGCCGAAAATACCGAGCACGATGGGGATGATGCCAGAATGAAAAACCACGCGGGCATATGCCGTGAATGAGCCGATCACGATCAACACAATCGAAAAGAAAATGGTGCTCTTGCGCGCGGCTGAAACCATCTGCGATGGAGTGGCGTTGGGTCGGATATAAGGCAAATACCAGTCCTCGGTGAAACTGGTCGCCAGTGCATTGAGCGCCGTGGAAAGGGAGCCCATGGCGGTGGCGAAAACCCCGGCAACCACCAAACCGCGCATACCAGGCGGCATTTCGTGCAGGATGAAAAAGGCAAAGGGATCGGCATTGCTCTTCTGTCCATAATGCACCCACAGGAGAATCCCGATGGTGAGAAAACAAAACACAATCGGCAAATCGGCCAACCCTGAGAGAATAAGTGCCAGACGGCTTTTTGCATGCGTCTTTGCCGTCAACATCCGTTGCACCATATCCTGGTCTGTTCCGTGTGTGGCCATCGTCACAAAAGTGGAAGCGATAATGGCGGCCCAGATGGTGTATTCCATCTCCAAAATGCCACGGACATTTCCAAAAAATGAAAGTTTGGGGTTGATGCCTGTGTCGAGAAACACGAGATCCTTCGGGCCATTGAGGGTGGCCATTGCGCCGTGCCAGCCGCCGGGAATAGCATGGAGTAGCGACCAGATGGCGAACCCGATGGACCCAAACATGATGCTCGCCTGGATAAAGTCCGTCCAGACTACGGCCTTGATTCCTCCCAACGTTGTATAGATCGCTGTTGCCGTCGTCAGAAAGATCAGCGCTCCCACATAGGTCCAGACTTGTTGCATCGCCGTGAGGGGAACGCCAGAAAACATTTCATAACCGAGCACCAGAATGATCGCGCCCACATAGAGCCGGGTGCCGCTGGCCAGTGCGCGTGTAATCAGGAATACCGCGGAAGCCCCGTTTTTTGTTTGCTGGCCGAAGCGGATATTGAGGAACTCGTAAATCGAGACCACGCGATAGACGTAATACGGTTTGATGAAAACAAAGGCGACGATCACCCGGGCCAGAATCGTCCCTATGGCGAGTTGCGCATAGGTAAAATTCTGGTGTTTGTAACCCTCATTGGGGGTGCCTAGAAACGTGGAGGCGCTGGTTTCAGCCGCGATGATGGACGCCAGCACGGCCCACCATGGGATGCTCCGGTTTCCCACGGCGAAACCCTCCATGGTTTTATCGCCCCGGCCCTTGTATAGGCCGATTCCGATTACGATAATGAAGTAGGCGAGGATCACCCCGCTATCCAGAAGCCATGGCATAAAGTTTCTCGATTATTCACAATCCCGGCGCAAACCGCAACCTGCGTTGTATTTTTGAACGGCGAGCCCTGAACATTGTCTTATTCACGGATTTCACCGATAGTAAAACCATGTTCACATTCGCTGTATGTTTAATCGCTGTCGCGCTGGTGCTGGGGCTTTGGGCTCAGTTCCGGGTGAAGAGCGCATTTGAGAAATATTCCCAGGTGCGGATTTCCACCAATATGACGGGAGCCGATGTTGCCCGGCAGATCCTCGCCGCAGCAGGCATCCACGATGTGGAAGTGGCCGAGATTGACGGCATGCTCGGCGATCATTACGACCCCAGCAGCAAGCGGCTCTGCCTTTCGAGTGAAGTGTATGGCACGCCATCGGTCGCGGCAGCTGGTATCGCGGCGCACGAAACCGGCCACGCCATCCAGCATGCCCACGGTTACATTCCTTTGCAGGCTCGCATGGCTGTCGTGCCGATCACCCAGTTCACCTCGAAATTGCTTCCAATCGTCATGTTTGGTGGCTTTTTCTTTCACCTCATTCCCGGCATGTTGGCCGTCCAACTCGCCGCCCTCTGCTACGGTGTGTTGACGGTTTTCCAATTGATCACCCTGCCCGTGGAGTTCGATGCCTCGCATCGCGCTAAGATCATCCTCAACCAGATGGGTATCGTGCAAGCTGGCCAGGAAGCTGTGGGGGTGAACCGCGTCCTCGATGCCGCAGCGCTCACTTACGTAGCCGCGTTTGTCTCCTCTCTGGGGTGGCTCCTTTACTTCCTCTCCATTGGAAACCGCCGCAATTAACCTTGGTAATGTGATTGCCGGATGGCCTGCAAAACTGTTAGGCAATCCGGCGATGACCGACGAACCCGTGCCGAATGAAGACGCCCGACTGGTCGCCCGCACGCAAGCGGGTGATCCGGTGGCCTTCGACACGCTTGTCGTCAAGTATTCCCCGCGCCTCTACGGGCTGGTTTACAACATGACCTCCAATCACGAGGACACCAATGACCTTCTCCAGGATGTCTTCGCCAAGGCCTACCGCTCCATTGCCGGATTCCGCGGTAACTCCGCCTTTTACACGTGGATTCACTCGATCGCCGTCAACATGACGATCAATTTTCTCAAAAAGCGGAACCGTCGCGTGCAGATGAGCTTGGATGACATAGACACCCGCATCGAGAACGACAAAGAATTCATCGAACTGACGTCTTCCACCGATCCCGTCCGCGAAGCCGATCTGAGCGAACTGCAACAGAGATTGAACGAGGCCATGATGAAACTGTCTCTAGATCATAGAACCGTGGTTACCATGTTTGACATTCAAGGAATACCCCATGCTGAAATCGCCAAAATCCTTGGCGTTTCGGAAGGGACCGTCCGCTCCCGGCTTTTCTATGCCCACCGGCAACTGCAAAATTATTTGGAGGAATTTCATTAACCACACCGCCTTATGCCCGTAGACGAACAAACGCTCGCCAAGTTATTGCGGCTCAAAAAATATGAGCAGCCGCCTCCCGGCTATTTTGACGATTTTCTGCGGGAATTCCAATCCCGTCAGCGCGCAGAACTCCTCCGTCGTTCGGCATGGAGCATCGCGCTCGACCGCTTGGAAGCCTTCACCGAAGTCCTCTCGGGCCGCTATTTTACCCTGGCCCGGTTTTCCTACGCCACTGCCAGCATCGCCGTTCTGTGCGTTGCCGGAGCCCTGACCTTCAACATGCTGCAACATCCCGGCAGCAGCGTGCGCGCCTCCGCCGTCACTCTGGCCGCGCAGACCATCCAGTCGACCCAATCCATGCAGGTTGCCTCGGCGGTTCCCCGCGCCGCCACGATGAACGCCTCGCTTTCGCCGCAGATTCGCATCCCAGACGTCCTGTTGGACTCGCCCACCGCGCCGGGGGCGGGCCGCCAACATCCGCGTTACATCCTTGACACCCGCCCGGCCAGTTATGAGCCGCCTTCTAGCTTTTAGATTCCCCGCGCTGGCTTTTTTCCTGGGTGCGATGACGCTTGGAACGGCTCCCTCGTGGGCTGGTCCTGTGGCCGATTCGCTTTCCACCGAAGTCCGGGAAGTCTTTGAGAAATGCAAGGGAGCCGTCGTCAAAATCGAAGCCGCCGATAAAACCGGTCAGCTTTGTGGCACAGGCTTCTTCATCGACCCGAACGGCACCCTCCTGACTTCCTATTCCGTCGGTGGCGAGGGCCGGGATTTCGTCGTCATTACAGAAGGGGGCACACGAACTGCCGCCCGCTGCCTGATCGCCGATGCCCGCGCCGGCATCGCTATGCTCAAGGCGGAGAATGTTCCCTCCTGTACGCCGTTCCTGATGCTGGCCAAAGGCGGGGAACTTGCCGTCGCCACGCCGGTTGTTGCCGTTGCCTACCCGATGGACATGCCGGTGACGCCAAGCTTCGGCATGGTTGCCGGGTTGGACCTCAAATACCTGGGCCGCTATTTCGCCACCACGCACATCCGGGCCAGCGTCCCCGTGCAGCGCGGCGCGGGCGGTGCGCCGCTGCTCAACATGAGCGGGGAAGTCGTCGGTGTCGTCATCAGCAGCATCGACAACGGCTCCGCCTGCTTCGCGATTCCCAGCGAGGCGGTCGAAAAAGTCCACCGCGACTATGATCGTTACGGTGCCATCCGGCCCGGCTGGCTCGGCGTGGTTGTTCGTCCTGCGGAGGAACCGGACGGTGGCTCCACAGCGGAGGTCGAACGCCTCGAACTCAACGCCCCGGCCATCAAAGCCGGATTGCTCCCCCGGGATCGGCTCATGAAAATCGGCCAGACGCCCATCCAGACGCCTCAAGACGTATTGAACGCCTCGTTTTTCCTCACCGCCGGGGAGAAAATTCCGGTCATCGTTCGGCGCGGTGGTAAAGAGATCACCTTCTTGGCCGAACCCGCCGAGCGCTCCGGCGAAGCCCACATTCCCGGCCTTCTGGCCATCCCGACGGTATCCGCCACCAACGAGGACATCACCCTGCGGCTAAGGTGCGAAGGGAAGTTCGGAGACGCGAATCACTAGTTTGCCAGCATTTCCCGGAATTCCGCCTCGCTTAACACGCGCACGCCGAGCTTGTGCGCCTTCTCCAGTTTGCTCCCGGCTTCCTCTCCAGCGAGAACATAGCTGGTTTTTTTGCTGACGGAATCGGTGACTTTCCCGCCGTGCGTGCGAATGCTTTCCGCAATCGCATCGCGCGGCTCGCTCAGCGTTCCGGTAATCACCCATGTCGTCCCGGCGAATTCGCCCCCCGTTGCCGGTTGGGCGGTGTGTTCGTCGTGTTCGCCGAAGTTCAAGCCTGCCGTGCGCAGCCGCTCGATGACGGCGCGGTTGCCGGGATTCGCAAAATGCTGAGCGATGGCGGGACCAACAACCGGACCAACGTCGGGAATGCGTTGCAACTCGTCCGCCGTGGCTGCCATGAGTGCGTCGAGGAGATGAAAATGCGCCGCTAGTGCTCGCGCAGAGGTAACGCCAACATGCAGAATCCCCAGCCCGAAAATGAGTCGCCAGAGTGGTTGCGTTTTGCTCGCCTCTATTGCGGCCAGCAGATTGGCGATGCTCTTTTCTCCCGTGCGCGGCAGCGAGGCGAGCTTGGCGACGTTGAGTTGATATATGTCAGCGAGATCGCGGGTCAGTTCGCGGTCCACGAGCAATTCCACCATCGCTTCGCCCAGCCCCTCGATGTCCATTGCGCCACGCGCCGCGAAATGTTCCAGCCGTCGTTTGAGTTGTGCAGGACAACTGCCGTTGACGCACCGGATGGCGACCTGGCCTTCATCGCGCACGACAGCGCTGCCGCACGAGGGGCAGGTCTCCGGCATTTTGAAAACGCGTTCTTCGCCCGTGCGCCGTTCCTTGCGGACTTCGACGACGGCGGGGATCACTTCGCCTGCTTTTTCCACTACCACGATGTCACCGATGCGGATGTCTTTACGGGTTACTTCTTCCTCGTTGTGCAGCGTAGCGCGCGCGACCGTGCTGCCGCTTACAAAGACAGGCTCCAACTCGGCTACGGGCGTTAGCACGCCAGTGCGGCCCACCTGTATGGTGATGTCGTTCAACCGCGTCTCCGCCTGCTCGGGCTTGTATTTGTAGGCCATCGCCCAGCGGGGGGATTTGGCGGTAAACCCGATGGCGTCGCGCTGCGCCACAGCGTCGAGTTTGATTACCGCGCCGTCCGTCTCGAATGGGAAATCGTGCCGCACGGCGTCCAATGCGTGAATGGCGGCAAGCACTTCCTCCAACGTCGCGGCGGTCCAGAGTTTTTCGTGAATCGGGAGTCCGCATGTGCGCAACGCTTCGAGCGTCTCCCAGTGCGTGGCCCATTGCGCTCCCTCCACCACGCCGGTGCCGTAGAAGATCGCCCCCAGGCCACGCTTGGCGACGATGGCCGGGTCCAACTGCTTGAGCGAACCGGCGGCGGCGTTGCGCGGATTGGCGAACGGCAGATCCCCGGCAGCCGCACGCTCCTCGTTGAGGGTGGCGAACTGCGCCTTGGGCAGAAAAATTTCCCCGCGCACTTCCAGCAACCGGGGAATGTGCGAGCCCTGGAGTTGCTGGGGAACGGCGCGAATGGTGCGGACGTTCTGCGTTACATCGTCACCGGCCGTACCATCACCGCGCGTGGCAGCGTATTGCAGTGAACCGCTTTCATAGAGCAGAGAGATGGCAACACCATCCACCTTCGGCTCAATTACCGTCTCGATCTTCTGGCCGGGGAGCAGTCTTTCCAACCGCACGAAAAACGCGGCGACTTCCTCCTCCGAGTAAGTGTTGTCTAGGCTGAGCATCGGGGCACGATGCCGGATTTGCGCGAACTCCTCCAAGGGTGTGCCGCCGACGCGTCGCGTGGGCGAGTCGGGTGAGGCGAGTTCGGGAAATTGCGTTTCGAGGTCGGCTAACTCACGGTAAAGCCGGTCGTATTCCTGGTCGGAAATCGTCGGAGCCGCCTCCTGATAATAGCGGCGGTTGTGTTCCTCGATTTCGCGGCGCAGTGCCGCAATCCGGGGCGCAGCTTCAATGGGTAACATATCAGGCATAGGGGTGTCAGCCTCGTTTGTGTTAGCAATGTTCCTGCTTCTTGATCTCATCCCAAACCGCATCCATTTCCGCCAGGGTGCAGTCCTCTAGCTTGCGGCCGCGCTCTTTGAGGGCCACCTCCAACTGTTGGAAGCGGCGGCTGAATTTCCCCGTGGCGCGGCGCAGGGCTACCTCGGGCTCTACCTTGATTTTTCGGGCGAGATTGACGGTGGCGAAAAGTAGGTCGCCCAATTCCTCCTCGATCTTGTCCGGGTCTTCCAGCGCGATGGCCTCCTCGGTCTCGGCCAGCTCCTCGCGGATCTTGCCGATCACTTGCACGGGCGATTCCCAGTCGAACCCGACTCGCGCGGCCCGCTTGGTGATTTTCTCCGCGTGTAGCAGCGCCGGGAGCGCCGTCGAAACGCCGTCGAGCAGGGAGGTGTGCGTGTTTCCCTTTTCGGTCCGCTTGATTTCGTCCCAGCGTTGGAGCACCGCGTCGGTATCGGCGGCCTTGTCCTCGCCGAAGACATGCGGATGGCGACGGATGAGCTTGGCGGAAAGCCCGGCGGTCACATCGTCGAAAGTGAAGCGGCCCGTTTCCGAAGCCATCTGGCTGTGCATCACCACCTGGAGCAACAGATCGCCCAGTTCATCGCAAAAATGGGTGTCGTCGCCGCGATCAATGGCCTCCACGGTTTCGTAGGCCTCCTCGATCATGCAGCCGCGTAAAGAGGCGTGCGTTTGTTCGCGGTCCCAGGGACAGCCGTCCGGGGCGCGCAGCCGGGCTACAATTTCGCGCAGTTCGTCAATCGGTGTGCTCATTCGATGAAAAGATAGGAGTCCGCAGATTTCGCAGATTTTCGCAGATTTGGAAGCCTGAAAAAACAGAAGAGCAGGCCATCAAGGCTTTTCATTTCAATCTGCGAAAATCCGCGAAATCTGCGGATAAAAATGCCTTTACAGCACCGCAGGCACGGGGAGGGTGCTGGAGCGAATCCCCTCCTTCACCAGCGCCGTATGGATGGCGACGGCGAGGTCGCTGCGGATACCCCCGCATTTCTCGGCGTGCTCCGTCCAGGCGCTCAGTTTGAATTGTAGCGTATCGGCGCCCAGTTCCATCAGTTGCGCGCTGGAGGCTGGTTTCGCGGCGATGAGCGGATGGGCGTTGGCAAGGCGCGTGAGGATTTCGATGACATGGCACGGATCGGCAGTAGCGGGGGTGCTCACGGGAATCTCCACGGCACGCAACCGGCTGGAGAGTGTCCAGTTGATCACCTGTTCGGAAATCAGCTTACCGTTGGGGACAATGATCTCCGCGCCGGTGGAAGTGCGGATGATGCTGGCGCGGATGCCGATGCGGTCCACTACGCCGGAGGTCGCTGCATCCATCTGCACCACGTCGCCGACTTTTACAGGGCGCTCGAAGAGAAGGATCACCCCGGAGACGAAGTTGTTGATGATGTTCTGCAAGCCGAACCCCATGCCGACGCCAAATGCGCCGACGAGGATGTTGAACTTCGTCATGTCGATCCCCGCCACCGAAGCCGCCAGGTAAAAGCCGAGCAGTAGCACCGTATAGTGGAGCATTGTCGAGACTGCATAGGAGAGTCCGCGCTGAACGGAGATGCGCGGGTAGAAATCCTCCTCCAGCGCGAATCGCAAAAACCGGGAGATCAAGAACGACGCCCAGACGACCGCGCCGAATGCGAGGAACTGCCCCAGCAGCGTGAAGTCAGAAACGCCACTCTTGTTGACGACAAAAAGGAACGCTTGTGCCTTTTCGATCAGCGGCGAACGCAGGGAGAGCAGATCGAGTGACTCAAAGGCCCAGAACAAAAAGGCAGCCAGTTGGAAACTCCGGTGCGTACGCCGCCAGATAAGCGTCCGGTGGTGGCGTATCATCCCAAGATCAGCGAGTGGTTTCGCTGAGAATCCGGCGAGGATCAACCCATCAACGATCCGTGTTACTGCATAGAGGACCACTGCCAGATAGGCGCTTTGGAGGGTGGCGTGGCCGAGCAGATTACCCAAGCTCACGCAGCCGAGCAGGTTTGCCAGGAATGATGCCAGGAAAACAGCCAGGGTCAGGTGGAGGCATGGAAACGTCACCTTGGCAAGGCGTTCATCCTGCTCACGCAGCGCATCCAGTTGGCCCGCGCGCAGGAGCCAGACCAAGAAAAGCGCACCTCCGCCCATCTCTGCTAAAAAGAGTAGCCGGGCCAGGATTGGGAGCGCGTCGGCAACAGTTAGGAATTGGTCGATGGCATAAAATACCACCAGCGCGTTGAGGATCGGGAAGAGATGGCGGTCCAGCAAGCGCCGGAGGATCAGGATGGCAGGCACGAGTGCCGCAGCCCCGCCAATAGCAATCAGCAAGGGGGGAGCTTTGGGATAGATCCAGCTTGCCGCCACCAGAGAGAAGGCGATGGCCATCGAAATGGGCATCTCAAAGACCAGAGCGGCGCGTTTCAGGCTTGGCTCGTCATCGGCCCAGTCCCGTGCCCGCCGTCGCGCCCAATAGAGCCCTGCGAGAAGCGCGATGAAAAGGAAGCCATGCAGGAGAAACGTGTTCGCCTGTGCCCGGGCGTATTGGGCAAAATCAGCCCATTGCTTGCTCCAGGCTGTCCGCGTTTCCTGCGCTAAATTAAATCCCGAACTCAGGCGTAGCGGCTCGCTCCAGATAGGGAGACTCCAGAGAGGCATGCTTTCCGTCACGAAAAGCCGTCCCGCCGCCTGGGTGCGTGCCTGTTTGACGAGCGCAACCATGTCTCCCAGTTTGTGTTCCTGCGTCTGGGCCTGACTCAACGCAACCGCCAGCCCGCCCCGCCGTTTTTGGATCGTGTCGCGGTTCTTCTTGATGGCTACGCCCAGGGCATCCAAGCGCGTGAGTAATTCCTTGGGCGTGCCGTCGTCCTTCCGGACGAGGGTTGCGATTTTGGTCAGATCATCCAGATTTGCGAGTTGCTCGTCGTAGTGGGTGACGCGCTCTGTCAGGCTGCGGATGGAGGCGTCGAGGGCTTCGCTCAACGTCTGCCAGCGCGCTTCCAAGTCCCGGATTGTCTCCAGCGAAGGCTCTGAGGCAAGCATCCTTGCGGTATCGGCCAGGCTCGCCTCGATCTTCCGTAGCAACACCGTCGTATCACCGTTCGCAGCAAGAGGCGGCTCGCTGGCCAGTTCCCCCTCGATTTTGCCTCGCGCATCCTCGGCGGAGACGATCTGCGCGGTCAACTCCGCCAGCGGCAGAGGCGTCGGACTGGCAACCGGCGTGGCAGAAGGTGAGGGGGTTGGAGTTTGGGCGTGACCCGCAGTGCAGATCAGGACCGTGGCGACGGCAAAAAGGAGGGCTTTGAAATGAGGCGACATTGTGAAACTGACGCTGTATCTGGCGAACTGCCTCCAAAGTCAACCGGCATTTCTCTTGCGGTTCGTGTTTCCCGCATGATCTAATCCCCAGCGTCAGACATCAAGCCGCCGGGGTGGTGAAATTGGCAGACACGCCAGACTTAGGATCTGGTTCCGCAAGGATTAGGGGTTCGAGTCCCCTCCCCGGCATTTCTCTCGGCGAATGCGCCACTAATGGATGAAATTCAGGAATCTCCATTTAGCTCTTCCAAATTTTACAAGACGCAAGCAACTTATTGGCAGGCAAACATCCCCCCATGAAAATCTCTCCCACGACTTTCTTCCGTTCAAAGTTCATTCTTTTCATCGGCATCTTAGCCCTCTGTTTCGGTTGTCCTATTGCTGCGAAAGACGCTGCCAAAATCCCGAACGTTTTGAAAAGCAGCAGCGCGGCTGCCGTTTCTTATCAACTCCCATCTGAAGGCGCGCTGCCTCAAACCTATTTGGTAACACTTGCCATCGTGGACCCAAAAAATCCCGATTGGATTCTTAGCACCTTCGTCGCTGGGGCACCGCGCACTGTCACCGCCGAAAACAAAGGCAAATTCACGGAAACCTGGGATGGCTTGGATGAAAACTACATGCCTCTGCCTCCCGGTTCCTACGCAGTAAAGGGGATTTACATGCCTGCGAAAAAATGGGAACTCGACGACGAATGGCACGCGATCATTCCCAAGTATGCCGGGGCGATTTCCGACTGGTGGCCGAGAGTGGATGCCCCTACGGAAAAGTTGAAAGCGCCGTTTGGCGGTGATCCTGTTTCCTCTCCGTTCGGGGATGTTGCCGTGGCCCCCAGCGGAATCGCGGTCTTCTATTACCAATATCTGGAGAATGGGCTGAACTGCCCCATGGTGGACTTGACGAAGCCCGGCGTCTCGCCGGATCAGTTCATCAGATCCTTTAATTCAGGCGGTGCGGCGGGCGGCTCCAGCGTAGCCACCGACGGGGAGAGCGTCTGGGCGTTCAGCACCGACGGTGGCCCGAAGTTTGTCTATCGGGCGGATGGCAAACCCTTTGGCAAAAGCCCCGGCTGTAACCGCGTTAACTCCTACCCTCCTGAAGGCTGGGTCACGTCCATGGCTGCCTGGAAGGATGAAACCACCCAAAAATCGTTCGTCTACATCGCGCAACGCGGAAAAATCGTCCCGCAAAAAATCAAGAATTGGACAAGACATGTCGAGAGCGACAGCGACTTCGCCAACCTCATCACCGTGCATGACGGCGCGGATGGAAAAGTAATCGCCACCATTCCGGTTTCCAAACCCCTGGCATTATCTTTGCAAAACGGCCGCTTGTATGTGCTGCACACGAACGAAGAGGGGGCCGTTGTGAGTTCGATTGCTCTTCAAAATGGACTTCCCGAAGGTCAACTGCAAACGGCCTTCAAAGTCCCCGCAGACATCACCCCGTTCGACGTTAAAATCGACAGCAAAGGCCGCTTCTATCTAAGCGACACAAAGGCAAACAAAGTCTATCAACTCGATGCCCATGGGAAGGTCTTGCGCACCTTCGGGAAACTGGCCGCCCAAAAACCCGGTTCGTACGATCCCATGACTTTGATGGCTCCCACCAAGCTTGCGACATGGAAGGACGCCGAAGGCAAAGACCGCTTGATCATCGTGGAAAAGGCGGGGCCCAACCGCGTGGCGGAATGGAATCCTGAAAATGGCGAGTTGATCCGCGATTTCCAGACCTACCAAACCTTCACCAATAATTCCGGATATGCCGTGGACCCCGAGCATCCCGAGGATTTATATATCCAAGGGCAGGATGGCTGGTTCGTGCGGTTCAAGGTGGATTACGAAAAACACACCTTTGCCGTCAATGCCGTGTGGCCTTTGGAAAAAGATCCCAGGCTTGGGATCGATCCTGCGCGTCTGGATGCGTTCCCTGGCAAACTCGTGCTATCGCGGGCGAATGGGCAGCTTTACATTGTGGGAACGCAGAAGCTGATTGTTTTTCACGTGACGGACGCCCGTTGCGCTCTCTCCGCCGCCTTGATTAAGGACGGGGAGGGAAAAGACGCGAAATACTCTTTCTGGAGCGATGCCAATGGGAATGGAGTTGTGGAGGATTCCGAACTGACCCCGACGCAGATTCCCGGGAACTTCTTTTCGTATCACGGCCAGAACTGGCTCGAAGATCTGACGTATCTCGCCGTGAATATGGGCGGGCGCGATCTCTGGCGCTTGTCCCCGGCGGAATTCGATCAACACGGCAATCCGATTTTCAAAGAATGGACCAAAGTGCTCACCGACCCCGTTTTTGAGGCAAAGTCCAAAGGCTTGGTGGATGCCCTCTACGGAGGAAACGAAGTGGGCGATCGCTTCAGCAGCGACTGGATGCAGGCAGACGGCTCGCTCAAAGAAGGTTTTTATGTGCAGGCGAGAAGTGGTTATAGCTTCAATGCCAACGAGGGTTCGGAACACAAAATCTCTTATTACGCGCCGGATAAAGACGGAAGCTTCAAGCAAAAGTGGCGCGTGGGTAGGAGTGCTCTCCAATGGACCGCTCGCCCCGGGGAAATTTATGGAGCGATGCGCATTCATCGCCCGATTAATGGCATCCTCAGTGTTACCGACCAATCGCGCTGCGGCATCGTCCTTTACACACAGGACGGGCTTTATGTGGACACTCTTTTCCCGGATAGTAAACGGGTTTCGGTAGCCAAGGGCGGGTTATTCCTCTTGCCGGGAGAGTATTTCACCGGGTCGATTTTCCCCAATAAAAACAACGGGAAAGTTTATCTGGGTCTTGGCAAATATACCCCGACCTTTTTCGAAACAGAGGGATGGTCGCTGAAGGAAAGCCCCGTCAAAGCGCTTAAATCGCTGCCGAAAAAAATCACTTTGGCGTCCTCACAGATTTCCACGCCTCCGGAAATCGCCCTCACCATCCGTGGCGGCGCGGGCACAGCCAAGGTCGCCCGGTTCAGCCCAGCACTGGGCGGTGCCGTGCTGGACGGCTCCATGACGGGTTGGGAATCGTGCGACCCGGTGCAATACCAGTCCGACAAGGACCAAACCGTGGAAGTGCGCTGCCTCTACGACGCCGACCATCTCTATCTGCGCTGGCATGCGCGGTTTACTGACGACTTTGAACTCAAGGCGCTGCCGCCGCTGCCGCGCATCTTTACCCACGATCAACTTTCCCGCACCCTCGACTTCTACTTCCAGGGCAATCCGGAAGCCAAACCCGGCACCACCAATGGCCGTGCCGGAGACGCGCGGTTTGTCTTTGGAATTTTCAAGGATGGAACCGGAGTCCGGCCGGTTGGCGTAGGGATGTATCCCACATGGGAAGGCAAGGGTGCCAGCCCGCAAAAATACCGCACGCCCGTCGGGGAAGCCTCCTTCGCCCATGTCGGAGCCATCGCAGGCGCGCAGTATGGCTATGTCATTGATCCCGACAAAAAAGGATTCGTGCTGGCCACAGCCATCCCGCGTGCGGCCATCCCGGCGCTGCAAACGCCGTTCGGCGGCGACCTCCATACGCTCATCAACTTCAGCGCCAACTTCGGGGGCCACAATAAATTCTGGTGGGCTAACAGCGACGCCACCGCCAACAAGGAAACCTACGACGAACCGAGCGAAGCCCGCCTTTATCCCGGCTCTTGGGCTCCCGTGCAGTTCAAGGGCATCGAAGACGGCGTGATCGTCAAAAAATGGATGATTTGCGGACCCTTCGGCGGTCCCGGCGCGGAAAAATTAACCAGGGATCCCAACGGCCTAATGCCCGGCACCAACAAAAACTGGAAGGACGCTACAAAAGAATTTTGTGAAGCCCAAAAATATCCGCTGGATGATCTGAAAGTCGACCCAACTGCGGTGTATAAAGGGGGAATCGTCCAAGGCTACTGGAATAATCCAGGCGAAGTGCGTTGGAGAGTTGTCACCACCGCCGATCTCGACACCCGAGTGAAGCTGGGGGATGGAGGTCAAGTCTGGTACGGAGTCACCTGGATCAACGCGCCCGCCGCAACGGAGTTGGAGTTCGATTTCCAAAGCCACATGATGACGCCGCTGCGTTGGTTTGTGAATGGCGAGCCCGTCGACCCCGGCAAATACGCAGAGTTTAAGACGTCCAATAATATCCGCTACCAGACGGCGATCAAAACCCTCTCCCTGCGTCCGGGTTGGAACCAAGTGATGTTCCGCGGATACAATTTCGGTGGTCCCCCATTCCGGGTTGGATTGGTACTCAAAGGCGCTCCCGAGAAACTCTGGCCACTGCGGCTTTCCGCAGAAGTTCCGAAGTAGGAAGAATAGCGGAAGGAACAGGAGTAAGCGCCCTCACTCTGGAGTTTGGACAGAAGTTGTTCTGAATAAGCGCATTACGCGGGTGGTTCTTCTCGCGGTTATTTTGGGTGAATGCCAAGGCTCGGCACCTCCTTTGGCGTGAATGGTTAAGGTTGCCATTTGCCAAAGGAACTCCTTGGAAAAATTTGTATCTTTTGTGAAGATGTGGCAAGTTTACCGTAGAAAAATTTATTCAGCGTGCATCTATATTGGCCTATGGTCAGGCAGTGGTGGTGGTGCTGAGTACTCGAATCTCTCCATTTTTACCCCCCAGCCCCCAAATTTATGAAATTGTTCCGCCGTTTGAAGGCCCTTCTCCGATATCCCATTCCGGGACTTCATGCTTCCGGGGTTGTGTTGGGAATCACGATGGCGGCGTTCTGCTTCTGTTCGCAAGCACAGGCGGGGTCGGTGACTTGGACCGGCACGACCAGCGCAACTTGGGGCACCGGATCCAACTGGACGAGCGGAAC